>Ga0209573_1000253_pt1 | contig 131019 bp, 114 predicted proteins | sample TNRBio252014_DNA_FD_185870 | JGI IMG/M metagenome (GOLD analysis project Ga0209573, IMG submission 185870) | Wastewater treatment Type I Accumulibacter community from EBPR Bioreactor in Madison, WI, USA - TNR Reactor_6/25/2014_ DNA (SPAdes)... | ecosystem: Engineered > Bioreactor > EBPR >...
TCGGCGGTGACGGCAACGACGTCTACTACGTCCGCGACACCGGGGATGTCGTCACCGAAACCAACGCCACGGCCAGCACCGGCGGCACCGACACCGTCTACAGCTACCTCACAACCTACACCCTCGGCGCAAACGTCGAGAACGGACGCATCGTCACCACGGCCCCGGCCAACCTTACCGGCAACAGCCTCAACAACTTCCTGTACGCTGGTGCAGGCGACAACACTCTCACCGGTGAGGACACTCCCACTGGTGGCGGTGGCAGTGACACCGTCAGCTACTACTACGGTGTCAGCGGCATGACCGGTGTCACCGTTAGTCTCGCCACAGCCGCGGCGCAAGCCACTGGCGGATCGGGTACCGACACCCTGAAGGGGATCGAGCACTTGCGTGGTAGCAACAATGCCGACAAGCTCACCGGCAACACGGCTGCCAATCGTCTCGAAGGCTACGCTGGCAACGACACGCTCGATGGTGGAGCGGGCATCGACACCATGATCGGCGGTGACGGCAACGACGTCTACTACGTCCGCGACACCGGGGATGTCGTCACCGAAACCAACGCCACGGCCAGCACCGGCGGCACCGACACCGTCTACAGCTACCTCACAACCTACACCCTCGGTGCGAACGTCGAGAACGGACGCATCGTCACCACGGCCCCTGCCAACCTTACCGGCAACAGCCTCAACAACTTCCTGTACGCTGGTGCAGGCGACAACACTCTCACCGGTGAGGACACCCCCACTGGTGGCGGTGGCAGTGACACCGTCAGCTACTACTACGGTGTCAGCGGCATGACCGGTGTCACCGTTAGCCTGGAACTCGTCACCGCTCAGAACACCATTGGTTCGGGCTCAGATACCCTTACCGGAATCGAGAACCTTACCGGATCGGCCTACTCAGACACGCTGACCGGCAACAGCAATGTCAACATCCTCACGGGCGGCCGTGGTAGGGACATTCTTACGGGCAGCGGCGGCAACGACGTCTTCGACTTCAATGCGCTTTCCGAGATGGGCATCAGCAGCTCCACTTGGGACGTCATCACAGATTTCAGCCGGGGAGACAGGATTGACCTCTCGACGCTCGATGCAAATGTTGCCACGACAAGCAGCAATGATGCCTTTACCGCACTGATCGACGGCGCTGCAAGCTTCACCGCAGCAGGACAGCTCAAGGTATCGGGTGGGGTGCTCTACGGCAACACCGATGTCGATGTTGATCCAGAGTTCGCCATTGAGTTGACCGGTGTTGTCAGCTTGGCGCTGAGTGACTTCATACTCTGATTCGCAAATGTGATTTTCTGGTTCTTACGGGCCATTTCTCTCGCAACCCCGTGACTTCGCGAATTAGTGCAGAACTTTTAAAGCGTTGTTTTTGCTGATGTTTTTCGCCCGTCGAACGGGGGGTTTTCGGGCATATGCCATGGCTATAGTGGTCCTCTAGCTCGCGAGGTGTGAAAAATCACCGTGCGCATGGCAATAATGGCGCCGCGGAACGGGCAGTCGTCGGAGGCGATTACTGAGCATGGCGGACACCGCGGCATCGGGATCTTCCTCCATGGTGATCACCGGAAGAATCCCGCTTTGCATCAAGCGCGCATGGAGGCCGGGCCCCATGCTGCCGGTAATCAGGATATTGATTTCGGCCAAGGGTTCGGCAAGCAGCCCGGAACTGGCGTGCAAGCTCTGTTCCATGGACACCTCGACGAGGCGCTTTCCGGTTACGACGCCCATTTCAAGGTCGTAGATCCAGAACTTGCGGCACTTGCCGGCGTGTTCGGTAATCGTCTTGCGATTCTGGCTGGTGACGGCGATTTGCATGATTTGTCCTTTCCTGGCAATTTGCTCGTGTCATGGCGAAGCGGCCGACGGTGACGGCAACCTGCCGACGCGTTTTTTTGGACGCCAGCGGTCAGGCTTGCCCGCTCGTGTCGCTGCCGATCAGCGGGCGGCTGTCGGCCGGATCGCTGTGTGGGGGCATCTCCAGACTGGTGGTGTGTTCTTGAACATCGCCATCCTTGAAGGTCGGTATTCTTGACTCATCAACTGGCGGCCATGCGCCAACATCAGTGGACTCTTATCAATATTCGTGCCAGCGTTCGCGCACCGGAACAAACAGCGGAAAAGCAACGGCTTGTAGATTTAATGGCCGCACGCTGGCGCTTCTTTTTGGCGCCTGGCTGCCGATGTGGCAGTCAAAGCGGCACAATATGGCAGTCCATCTGGCAGTCTTGCAGACAGTGGTGAGGCATTCATGCTGCGGCAAGGGGAGTCCGGTAGCGGCAGCTGTCGTCGTCCGGCTACCAGGTCAGCCAGCGCTGCACGAAGCGGTTGTCACGCCGAATCAGGTAGCGCCTTGACTCGTCACCCAACAGGATCGCGGCCGCGAACGGCAATGCCAGCGAGACCTCGAACCAGCCGATCGCTGCGGTGCCGAAGAATGGCTGCAGGAACTCGATTTGCGAGATCGCCGCGAGTAGCGCCAGTTCCACCGCGATACCCACCCAGATCAGTTTGTTGCGGAAGATGCCGGCAGACAGGATGCTCTGCCGACGCGTGCGGCAGATCAGCACATCCGCCACCTGGCAGATCACCACGGCCGCAAAGAAGGAAGTCACCGCAGTTCGATAGAGCAAACCCGAGGTTGGTAAGTCGCCGCCCCACACCCAGCCTCCCTGATACAGCACGACGAAGAAGGCGAAGAAACCGGCAGCCGCCTGCAGCAGGCCCATGATGCCGTAACTGATGGCCAGCAGCGGCCAGGTCAGCAGTCTTTCGTCGCTGCGGCGCGGCGGTTGTTTCATCACGTCCTGTTCCGGCAGCTCGCGTCCCAGCCCCAAAGCCGGCAACATGTCGGTACCGAGATCGATGGTCAGGATCAGCACCACGGTCAGCGCCAGCGGCGCGTCAATCGCCACGAAGGCGATGAAAGGCAATATTTCGGGAACGTTGCTGGTCAGGATGTAGGCGATGAATTTCTTGATGTTGGAGAAGATGGTGCGCCCCTCCTCGATGGCCTGCACGATGGTGGCGAAGTTGTCGTCCATCAGCACCATGTCCGCCGCCTCTTTCGCCACCTCGGTACCGGACAGGCCCATCGCCACGCCCATGTTGGCGTTCTTCAACGCCGGTGCATCGTTCACGCCATCGCCGGTCACCGTGACCACCTCGCCTTTCTTCTGCAAGGCGTTGACGATCTGAAGCTTCTGCTGCGGCGTGCTGCGTGCAAATACCAGCTCGCGACTATCCAGCAGAACGGAGAGTTCCTGCTCGCTCATCTGCAGCAGGTTTTCACCCAGAACTATCTGACCGTCGCCGGTGAACAGGCCGACCTGACGGGCGATGGACTCGGCAGTGGTGTGGTAGTCACCGGTGATCATGAAGACGCGGATACCGGCGCTGCGGCACCTGTCGATCGCTTCGGCGATCTCCGGACGCGGCGGATCGAGCATGCCCACCAATCCCAGATAGATGAAGTCCTCCTCACTGGCCGCATCGGCGTCGCTCGTCTTGCAGGCCAGCGCCAGCACCCGTTCGCCACGCGCCGCCAGCACTTCGTACAGTGCCAGCGCCTTGCCACGAGCCGAGTCATCGAATTCGACCCGCTCACCCTGATGCATACGCTGCGTGCATTTCTTGAGTACGATCTCCGGCGCACCCTTCATGTAGGCGAGATTGGGCTGACCAGTCCTCGCTTTGTGCGTGGTGATCATGCGTCTGGTGGCGGAGTCGAACGGACTTTCATGCAGGCGCGGGAAGCGTGCCGCCAGATCGCCGATGGGCTGCAAACCTTGTGCCAGAAGCAGCAGGGCGCCCTCGGTCGGATCGCCCAGATAATGCTGCTCGGTCAGCCGTGCGTTGTTGCACAGCGCCATGGTGGCCCAGGCATCGGCGAAACCTTCCTCTTGCGAGAGTCCACTCTGATCGGCCGACCATTCGCGTTCGCCGAGCACCAGCGTGGCGACCTTCATCCGGTTCTGGGTGATGGTGCCAGTCTTGTCGGTACAGATCACCGTCGTCGAACCCAGCGTCTCCACCGCTTCCAGGTTCTTGATCAGGGCGTTCTTCCTGGCCATGCGTTTGGAGGCCATGGTCAGCGCCAGCGTCACCGTCGGCAACAGACCTTCCGGCACGTTGGCCACGATGATGCCGATGGCGAAGATCAGACTGCCGATGAAGGGATTGCCGAGCGCCACGCTGAGCGCGAAGAACAGTACCCCGAGCGCAATGGCGATGGTGGAGATGATGCGGATGAAATGGCGCAGCTCCTTGCGGATCGGCGTCTCCACCGTACCCGCCTCCTTGGTCAATTGCACGATCTGGCCAATCTGCGTGTTCATGCCGGTGCCGTACACCAGCGCGCGGCCGTTACCGCTTTGCACCAGGGTGCCGGAGAACACCATGTTTCGACTCTCCAGCAGATTGTCATGGGTGCAGGCCAGTTTGCGCAGTTGCGGTTCGCTCTCGCCGGTCAGGGAGGCGTGGTCTACCTTGAGCTGATTCACCTCTATCAGTCGCCCGTCGGCCGGCACCCGGTCACCCTCTTCCAGCAGGATCACATCGCCAGGCACCACCAGCCGTGCCTCGATGCGCGAGATCTGCCCATCGCGCTGCACCGTGATCATCTGTGGCAGCATGTTGCGAAAGCTTTCCATGATGCGTTCGCTTTGGTGCTCCTGAATGTAGGTGAACAGCGCGTTGAGCAGTACCACCGCCAGCAGCGCGACGCCAATGTAGAAGTTGCCTTCGCCTGGCTTCAGGTAATCGGCGAAAAACGCCAGTGCCGAGCCGACGATGAGCAGCAGCGCGAAGAAGTTGGTGAACTGGCGCAGGAACTTGACGATCTCGGGCGTCTCTTTGCGTACCCGTAGTTCATTGCTACCGTACTCGAGCAGTCGTTGGGCGGCCTCGGCGCCGCTCAGTCCGTCCCCTGTGCAGTGCAGACGCTGCCGCAAGGCTTCCAGCGGAATGCGGTGCTGGTCAGCAGGCACAGTTGTCTCTTCATGATGAGTCATGGCACGCCTCTCGGTCGATATCGGAGCCGGGCTTGCGCGGGCAAGGCGCAGCGCTGAATCAATCATAATTCGACCCGGCGGCGATGGTTCATCTGGCCGTCGTGCTGACAGTCCTGGGGGCGTCCGTTCTACGGCAAGGGGAGTCCGCTAGCGGCAACTATCGGTATTTTCTGAGATACACGCCTTCGAAAAAGCGTTTGGCCCAGTGGAAGAGGCGCGACGAGGGCAGGATGATCTGGCGCCGTGGGTTGCGAAACACCAGCGTGCCGTGGTCGATGGCGTCGATGATGCAGATCAGTTCGACCTTGAAGCTTGCGCTCGGCGTTTGTCCGCGCAGGCCCGCGAGCACATTCTCTGCCGCGGCGGCGGCCTGCAGGTCGGCCATGTGGGCCTGCTTGGGCATCCACTCGGGGCCCGGAAAGCTGCCGGAGTCGCCGACCACATACAGGTGTTGGCTGCCAAGGACACGGCACTGCGCGTCAGCCTGAAGCAGGCCACCCGGCGAACGCGGCAGTGCGGTCGTGTCAAACCAGAGGTTGCCGGTCATGCCGGGCATGAAGAGGATGAGGTCGGCTGCGAACTCGCCACCCGCGGTGACCACCCGGTCGGCCTCGAAGCGCTCCATCTTGTGGCCGAGGTGGGTGCGAATGCCACGCTTGTCCATTTCCGCCAGCAGATAGTTGACCGCTTTCGGGCCGAGACGCTGACCCGGTTCCTTTGACGGATTGAAAAACACCAGCTCGAACTTCTCCCGCCGACCCTCGCGCTTGAGCTGCTCGTCAATGCCGAACAGGAACTCGAACATGGGGCCGCCGCGCACTGCGGCAGGCTCGTTGGGGTTGCCCGCAAAACCCACAGCAATGACACCGCCGTGCATGGCGCGCAGGCGATCACGAATCTTCTCGGCCGCAGCAATCCCCTCGCAGGGGGTGATGGCGTGCTCGATGCCCGGCAGCTTCTTGATGAAGCGCCCGCCGCTGGCAATCACCAGCGCATCGTTACCGACGTCGCCGGCCGTGCTCTCGACGACCCGCCCGCCGTCACGCAGGCCCGTCACCTCGGCGGCCACGTGCATCACCTGCATGCGCCGAAAGAAGTTCGCCAGCGGCACTATCAGCTGTTCGCGCGTGCGCAGACCCGAGGGAATCCAGATCGTGCCGGGAAGATAGTGCAGCTCCGCGCGCGGCGCGATCACGGTGATCTCGACTTTCGGATCGCGGCGGCGGATTTCAAGCACGCTGGAGAGCGCGCCGAAGCCGGCGCCGATGACGGTAATGCGGGGGGGTGGATTCATGAAAGGAGGCTTCTTGTTGGCAGGGGGTTGCAGGGGGCTATCAGCGGCGCGGCGCATGGTCCTACAAGGCCGAGGGCATCGGCCGTGAAGGGCATCAGCGTTCAGCATTCAAGAATCGTGCCAGCTAGTGGCGGCGCGCAACAGGCCCGGTATTTACAGCGCTTGACGGTGAGCTGACGATTTTCACGGGCTGACGATCGCTGCCGCCTGCCAAAACATGGCAGTATTTGGCAGATCAGACGGTCGTGACATGTCGAGACAGCGCTGATGATGAATGTCTTGACCGTTGCCCCCTTCCCTTCTTCCCCGACCCTTCTCGCGCCGAATTGATTTCCTTCCTCGAGTCGCTTGTCGAGCCGCATATCCTGTGTGATCGGAACTACCGCATCATTGCCGCCAACGACAGGTATCGTGCCAAATGGGAGGGGCAGCAGAAAATCATTGGCCGAACCTGCCACGAGGTATCGCACCGATATAGCGTGCCGTGCGACCAGGCCGGGGGGTCTTGTCCGCTGCTGCGCAGTCTGCGCTCCGGTCAGCGGGAGCGTGTCGTGCATCTGCATCACACCCCGCTCGGCGAACGTCTCGCAGACATCGAGTTGGCGCCCATTCGGAACGCCGACGGCGAAATGGTCGAGGCCGGAAGCTTCCGGGAGGATCTGTACTATCGCCTGAATGTTTTCCCGATCTTCCTGCCGGCCCTGCGGGAACGGCGGGAGGACATTGTGCTGCTGGCCGAAACACTGCTCCGCCAGAGTCTCTGGCGGACGTTCGCCGCGCCTGAGCCGCGCGGCGATCGGCTGGTTGCGCGACTACGATTCCCCGGGAAATGTCCGCGAACTGCGCAACCTGCTCGAACGTGCCTGCCTGCTGAGCGACAGCGATGAAATCGACCTGCGGCACCTGCCGGCAAGCGCAGCGGGCGGGGGGCAGCGGTCGCTGGCGAGAAAAAGCCTGCCATCGGGGCCAGAATCAGGCCAGAAATTGAAACTCGGCGATGCACAACTGCTCGATCTTGCGGCCAGTTTTCCCGGTAGCCGAAAAGAGCTCGCGCACCATGCCGGTCTGTCGGAACGGACGCTCTACCGGCGCTTGAACGCCCTCGGGGTGCTGGAGCAGGCCGAGAAAAGCCGGCGCAGCGGAACGAAGTAACCGCTTCGCGCGGCTAGCCTATTTGCTCGGCTTCTGGCTGTCAGCCTGTGCCTGTTTTTCCCGCAGTCGCTTGTTCTTGTCCTCACTGCCGAAAAAGACGTAGCGGCCGGCGAGTTCGCAGCCTTTCATTCCCGGATCACAAACCAGGTTGTTCACCTTGGCACATAGGCCCTTGATTTCATGCGGACAGCCCCACGACGACATGGCAATCTCCAAAAAAGGCGGCGATCAACGCGGCCAGAACGCAAGAAGACAATTACCTTACCACGAGAGCGGCTCCTGGCGTTCTTCACGGTCGGTGCTCATTGCCTTGCTGTAAGCAGTGATGGTAGGAGCGCTAGTATAGTGCGGCATCCTTGAGGAGACTCTCGGCAATCATCCCCCACCCACGCTCATTGCGAGGAGGCGCAGCCGACGCGGCAATCCAGAGTTTGGCTTTTCGCGTTGTCTCGCGTTGTCGATGCGGGGGAAAATGGCGAGCTCGATTCAGGAGCTACGCTGGCTATGGCGTCGCTCCCGGTTCGGCCGTTGGCGTCGTCATGAGGACTTCGAGAGGCGAACCGGTACTCAGATGCAGGTCGCGTTGCGGGTAGGAGATCTTGATTCCGCGTTCGCGAAAGGCCTTGTCGATGGCCATGTGCAGTTCGTGTGTGACGATGCCGCGGTTGAGGACCACGCGTGTGAACACGCGCAGCTCGAACTCCATACCGTTTTCGCCGAAACGCAGAAACAGCGTCGCGGCCGCTGGCTCGTCGACCACGCTTTCGTTGTTCAGCGCGACCTCCATCAAGGTCTCGACAACCTGCTCCGTGTCGCTTCCGTAGGCGACGGTCAAGGGGACGATCAAGCGCGTGATGGGGTCGGACAGGGTCCAGTTGATGCAATCCTGGGTGATGAAGGTCTTGTTCGGGATGAGCAGTTCCTTGCGATCCCAGTCGCTGATGGTCGTGGCGCGGATGTGGATGCGCGTCACCGTGCCGGTATGGCCGGCAATGGTCACGATGTCGCCGACGCGAAACGGCCGCTCGAAGAGAATGACGATGCCGGAAACGAAATTGGCGACGATTTCCTGCAGGCCGAAGCCCAGGCCGACGCCGAGCGCCGCGATCAGCCATTGCAGCTTCGTCCAGTCGATGCCGAGAAGATTCGACGCGGCGATCAGGCCGACGAGAACGATCAGGTAGTTCAGCAGCATGGTTATGGCATAGCCGGTGCCGGGTGCCAGATCGAAGCGGCTGAGAACGGCCACTTCGAGCGCACCGGGCAGGTTCCGGATGGCGATGATGGCGATGGCGAAAACCGTCGCCGCGACGATCAGGCTCCAGAGGGTCACCACCTGCTGTGGTAGCGTGCCGTCGCCAGCGCCGATGCGCCAGAGGACGATCTCGTCAAGCGTGCGCACCGCCGGCAACAGGCCTTGCCAGATCGACGCCATGGCAAAGGCAATGCCGACCAGGACGAGCAGGCGGAGCAGGGCGCGCGTTTGCCGGCTGATCGTGTGACGGTCGATTTCGTAGCTCTGCAAGGCTTCCGGAATGGCGTCGGCCGCGCGTTCGGCCGCCTGGCGATCGATCGTTCGCGTGCCCGAATCCCGGCTCGCCTGACGCGCCTCGCGCGCCCGTGTCAGCGCCATTCGCCGCTCGAAGACGGAGAAAGCGCGCTCGAGCGTGGCGTGCACAAGCGTCGCCATGGTGATCAGCACGATCGACTGCATGGTCAGCCGCAGCAGCTGTGAAGCGGTGTAATGGTAGCCAAGCAGGGAAAGGCCGATCGTTGCCAGCGCGATGAGCATCAGTGCCGGATACCACAGGTAGACGATGTACCACAGCCAGTTGTCGCCGTCGGTCGCGGCGAGACTGAGGCGCGACAGGCGCCACAGCCGGGAAGCGATCCAGACAATCGCCAGACAGAACACGATCAGGGAAATCCGTCCCAGGCCGTCGCGAATCTCGGGGGCTGCGTGCACCGAAACCAGGAGCATGACGATGGTGATCGGCACGAAGAGCAGCATCAGCCGCCGGGTGTTGCGGCGCAGCAGGGTCAGCGTCGACAGACTCCAGTCGAAATGCACGGCGGCGACGCCCTTGGCGCGAACCAGTTGCAGGAGGAACTCCATGAACAGGATCAGGACGCCACCCGTCATGAGCGCGGTCTCCAGGCTGCGGGCGAAACCCGTATCGCTGTGAGTCAGGTAGGCCAGGCCGAAAAGCACCAGCGCCGGCGGCAAGGCAAGTGCCGCGGTGATCGCGAAAGCTTCCAGGGTCAGTGCCAGATGGTCAGACTGCACCTTGCCGATCCGCGGCGCCATGTGCTCCAGGCGCTGCTTCAAGCGGTCACGGCTGGCGCTGGCCAGCACCAGGAGCAGCAGCAGACCAAGGAATCCCGGCAACCGATCGTCCAGATTCCTGACCACGGCCTGACGGACATCGCGCCAGTGCGCCGGCTCGGAAAGCCAGGCCATGGAATCCGCCGCGGCGCGCAGCGTTTGCAGGCCCATCGGTTGCGCGCTGGGAATCCAGAACAGATGGCTCTCGAGCGCATCACGGTAAGTATGCGAGCGATCGGAGAAATACTTGAGCTGGGTGAGCAGCACGGACAGTTCATCGGCGTAGCGCGCCTGCTCATTTTTCAGGCGGGTGATCAGGCTGCGGCGCTGTTCGAGCAGGCGGTCGATCGCCGCGCCCCAGTCCTGGGTCGCGCCACGCAGCAGCTTTTCCAGCGCCGGCTTGCTGGGCAGGTCGTAGGGCGGGCGCTTCTCCTCGAGTTGAAAGAGGGCAATGCGGCTGGCCTCCAGTTCGCCTTCCGCCCTGCTCCGGGCGTTCTCGATGTTGATGGCGTCCGAAGCCTTGTCCCTTTCCTGGCGCAAGGCGATACCGAAGGCCGCCGAGGCCTCGAGCTGATTGAGATTGAGCAAACGATCGAGCGTTTCCAGCTTGCTGTTGAGCAGCGACACGGCGCCACGCAGGCGAGCGCTCTCGGCTTCCGCCTGCTGCCTTTTTACCAGTATTTCGTCGATCAATCTGGACAGGCGGATATTGCCCTCGGCAAAACCCAGCAAGTCCTCTGGCGCCGCACCCAGCGACTGCATGAAGGCCTCAAGATCGCTGACCAGTGCACTGACGCCGGCTTTGTGAACGCGACTCAGCAGCGCTTGCAGGGCGGCGATGTAGTCCGTCGTGCTGGCCAGCTGGTCGGCCAGCAGGTCGGCTTCGGCCTCCATCAGCGCCAGACGTGCCGGTCGGCTGGCCAGGCGCTCGCTGAAGGCCTCGATGCGCGCCAGCCCGAGGCGCTTGTCGGCAGCGCGAGCGGCTGCCTCGGCCAGCTGAGCCTGCTCGGAGGTGCCGCCTGCACGCGCGCTGTTGTCGACCTTGTCCACGCTCTCTTGCGCGGTGCTGAGCAGTTGCTTGAGCGCCAGAGCGCGTTCTGACTGCACGCTGGATTGCACCCGGGAGAGCTTGGTTCGCAGAATGGCTTCGTCACCTACGGCTTCCAGAAGCGCCTGCTCGACAACGCTCGGCGGCTGCTTTTCGAGGTCTTTGCCGACTTTCGGCGGCCGGTAGCCTTGCTGCTCGGCGCGCAATCGCTGCCGCTCGCGGGGCAGATCGCGCAGCGCCTGCGCATAGGCGCGAGCCTCCTCTTCAAAGCGCTCGGCAGCCTCGATGCGAGAGATGGCCAGCCGATACAGGGCGGTGATTTCGGCTTTCTGCGCAGCGCTGAGAGTGGCCGACTGCTCGACCGAGGCCAGGCGCTGCTGCAGGTCCGCAATACCCGGCAAGAGCGTTTCCTGGGCACCGAGCAGCGACGCCCAGAGCAGAACGATGAGCATGATGGCGCGGCGGGCAATGGCCGCCAGAGATGTCGCCCGGCCAGGAGCCGGTCTTCCCTGTCCGCGCAAGGGCATGGACATTGCTCAGTCCGCGCTATCGACCAGCGGCGCGAAGCCGATCACGACGCGGCGTGTCATTGCCGATTTCTTCTCGATGCGGGTGACGATGACGGCACCGACTTCGGCCGTATTCGCCACATGGGTGCCGCCGCAGGGTTGCAGGTCGACGCCTTCGATCTCGAGCACGCGCACCCGCCCCAGGCCGCGCGGCGGCTTGACGCTCATGCTGCGCACCAGACCGGGGTTGGCATCGAGCTCGGCTTCCGTAATCCAGCGCTGGCTCACCGGGTGCGCCCCGTCGACCAGGCGCGCCAGGCCCGCGTTCAGAGCCTGCTTGTCGAGCGGCGCAGTCATGTGGAAGTCCAGGCGCGCGTAATCGGCGGTGATCGAACAACCGTCGACCGGCTGTGGAACCAGCGCGCACAGCAGGTGCGTGGCGGTATGAAAGCGCATGTGCCGGTGCCGGCGCGGCATGTCCAGCTGAGCAGTGACCGGCGTTCCGACGCTCAGGAGCGCCAGCAACGCCTGCTGCCCGGCGGCCGGCAGGTGCAGAATCTCGCCCGGCGGCGCACCCTTGCGGGTATCGAAGATCTCCAGCTCGCTACCGTCAGGCAGGATCAACAAGCCTCGGTCACCGGCCTGGCCGCCGCCCAGCGGATAGAAAACCGTGCGATCGAGTTGCACGCCGCGCTCGTCGACGCGCGTTATGCGGGCGTTGCAGGTGGCAAGGGAAGCGTCGTCGCGAAACAGCTCTTCGGTCATCGGAGGTCCTTCAAGGAAAGCTGCACCCGCCGAACCTGTCCCTGCGGGCGATCAAGGCGAACTGAGGATTCCGAGTGTATACCGCTACGCGGGAGCCGGAAAGAAGAAGCCCTCGTAACGAATGGGCTAAATGGCTGAATCCATTGGCGGGAATCATCATGGCTTGGATAATGATGACGAACAACGCCCAAGCTTGATAGCCGTTAAGCTACAGACTACAATCCATTCGTGATCAAGACCTTTCGCCACAAGGGGCTGGAAGCCTTCTTCCGCACTGGTAGCAGGGGCGGCATACAGCCTCACCATGCACGAAAGCTGCGTGTACAACTCACGACTCTGGACTCCGCGCGCGGCCCTGACGACATGAACGCGTCTGGATGGCGCCTGCATCCGCTCAGTCATGATCTGGCGGGGCACTGGTCCGTGTGGGTGAGCGGAAATTGGCGCCTGACCTTCACCTTCGACAAGAGCGAGGTGCTCTTGGTCGACTATCAGGACTACCACTAGGAGAAACGCATGAGCAGGATGCATAACCCGGCGCACCCCGGCGAAGTGTTGCGGGAGTGGCTGCCGGATGACATGACGGTGACTCAGGCGGCAAAGGAACTTCTGATTTCCCGCGTGACACTTTCCAAGGTTTTGAACGGCAAGGCTGGCGTCACGGCAGGCATGGCCCTGCGCCTCTCGGCCTGGCTGGGCACGTCCGCCGACCTCTGGCTCGGGATGCAAACCCAATGGGATCTCTGGCAGGCCGAGCAACTGCCGAAGCCGAACATCACGCCACTGGAACGACCTTCGGCCTGATCAAGGCTGCCTCGCCGCCCTCGACGGTGGGAACACCGGCCACTTTCCCCGGCTGACCTTGTTGGCCGTCATACCTGGACAATAGGCGTTTCGGGTTCTGCTCTGGCTGAATATTCGGCAGGCCTGACACTTGCAACGCACTGTCCGTTTCCGGAGTGAATGGGCTCGCCTCACCCAGTCAAACATTTGCAGTGGAAGCGCTGATGGACCAGGCAACACATAACAAGATCGTCTCCTTCATCTGGGGCATCGCCGACGATGTCCTGCGCGACCTCTTCAAACGCGGCAAGTACCCTGACGTGATCCTGCCGATGTGCGTCATCCGGCGCATGGACGCGGTGCTCGAACCGACCAAGCAGGCGCTGTCGCGCTCCGACTCGCTTGGTATGCTGATCAACAGCTTCCTCGACCCGGGCATCGATTTCTCGCCGGCCGGCATCGACAATCACTCGATGGGTACCGTCTTCGAGGAGCTGGTGCGCAAGTTCAACGAGGAAAACAACGAAGAGGCCGGCGAGCACTCGACGCCGCGCGACGCCGTGCGCCTGATGGCGAACCTGGTATTCCTGCCCATCGAGTCGGAGGTCCGCTCCGGCACCTACCTGCTCTACGACTGCGCCTGCGGCACCGGCGGCATGCTCACCGTCGGCGAGGAGACGCTGACCGCAATTGCTGCCAGGCGTGGCCAGCAGGTCAGGAGCCTGCTCTATGGCCAGGAAATCAACCCCGAAACCTACGCCGTCTGCGAGGCCGACATGCTGCTCAAGGGGGAAGGCGAGAGCGCCGAGCACATCGTCGGCGGCGCCGAATGGTCGACGCTGGCGCACGACGCCTTTCCCGCGCAGGAGTTCGACTTCATGCTCGCCAATCCGCCCTACGGCAAGAGCTGGAAGAAGGACCTCGAAGCGATGGGCCGCAAGGACGGCATGCGCGACCCGCGCTTCAAGGTGATGCACGACGGCGAGGCACTGTCGCTGGTCACGCGCTCCAGCGACGGTCAAATGCTCTTCCTGGCCAACATGGCATCGAAAATGAATGACAAGTCGGCGCTCGGCAGCCGCATCGCCGAGGTGCACAACGGTTCGTCGCTGTTCACCGGCGACGCCGGCCAGGGCGAGAGCAACATCCGCCGCTGGCTGATCGAGAACGACTGGCTCGAAGCCATCGTCGCCCTGCCGCTCAAGCTCTTCTACAACACCGACATCGCCACTTACATCTGGGTGCACTCCAACCGCAAGCGCGCACACCGCCAGGGCCAGGTGCAACTGATCGACGCCGGCCAGTGGTTCAAGCCCCTGCGCAAGAACCTCGGCAAGAAGAACTGCGAACTCTCGCCCGACGATATCGCGCACATCAGCCAGACCTTCCTCGATTTCAGGGAAACGCCCGAGTCGAAGATCTTCGCCAACGACGCCTTCGGCTACTGGAAAGTCACCATCGAGCGCCCGCTGCGCCTGCATAGCCAGCTTGCGCTGAAAACCATCGAGACGCTGCGTTTTGCATCAGGCGACGAAGAGCTGCGCGCCGCCCTTTAGGAGGAAATCGGCGATGGCCTGTTCACGGACTTCGCGAAGCTCGCCGCCACGTTGGAACCGCGTCTGGCCAACTGGGGTGCCGACGAGGATGAGAGTGGAGAGGGCGCAGCGGGCGACGAAAGCGACAACTCTGGGGCCGCCGGCGCCAGAAAAGGCCTGCCCGAGAACCGGAAAAAGAAGCTGCTCGACGCGCGGACCTGGGCGCGTGACAGTCGCCTGTTCGAAGTCGCGACGCTGCTGCGTAGTGCGCTCGGCGATCGGCTCTTCGCGGACCACAACGTCTTTCGCGACCGCGTCGACGCCGCGCTTAGGAAAGCGGGCGTCAAGCTCCCGGCCCCCGACCTCAAGCAGATTCTCAAGGCCGTCAGCTGGCGCGCCGAAGACGCCCCGCCGGTCATCGCCAAGGTACACAAACCCGGCAAGGCCAAGGCCGACCCGCTGCGCGGCCTGTGCGAAGCCAGCGTCGACGGCAAGCCGGCCGTCGTCGAGTACGAGCCCGACGCCGACCTGCGCGACACCGAGCAGGTGCCGTTTCTGGAGGACGGCGGCATCGAAGCCTTCGTCCGCCGCGAGGTCCTGCCCTATACGCCCGACGCCTGGATCAAGGCCGCGGCCACCCGGGTCGGCTACGAGATCAGCTTCACGCGCCACTTCTACAAAGCGCAGCCGCTGCGCACGCTGGAGGAGATCAGCGCCGACATCCTGGCCATCGAGAAGGAAGCCGAGGGCTTGCTCGATGGATTGCTGAAGACGCCACAGCGATGAAGAAGAGCCTTCCCCAGCAATCGGAACCGGCCCGCGTAGACGCGGTAACACCGGCACCCGAACTCGCTACGCTGCTCGCCAGCCTGCGGGAACTCATCCAGCGTGCTCGCGATCAGGCACTGCGCGCCGTCGATCAGATCCAGGTCCACACCTGTTGGCGCGTCGGGTATCACATCGTCGAGTTCAAGCAGGGTGGCGCCGTCCGCGCTGCCTATGGCAAACGCCTGCTGGCTGAGCTGGCCGAGCGTCTGACTGCAGAGTTCGGCAAGGGCTTCGACGCCTCAAACCTCCGTTACATGAGGTTGTTTTACAAGACATTCCAAAATTGTGACGCGCTGCGTCACGAATTGAGCTGGACCCACTACCGCGCCCTGCTGCGTGTGGAGGATAACGAGGCACGGCAATGGTACATGCACGAGGCAGCCGACCAGCACTGGGGCACCCGCGCCCTTGGCCGTCAGATCGGCACTCTCTACTATGAGCGCCTGCTGGCCAGTCAGGATCGAGAATCCGTCCGCAGCGAGGCGGCAACCAAGACAGCGGAATTGGCCCATACCCCACGGCAGTTCATCCGCGACCCGGTAATGCTGGAGTTCCTAGGCCTGCCGGGCGTCGGTCGCCTGCTCGAATCCGAACTCGAAGCCGCCCTGCTCGGGAAGCTGCAAGACTTCCTGCTCGAACTGGGCAAGGGCTTCGCCTTCGTCGCGCGGCAACAGCGCGTCAGCACCGAGAGCAAGGATTTCTACGTCGATCTGGTTTTCTACAACTACCTGCTCAAGTGTTTCGTACTCTTCGACCTCAAGACTGGCGAGCTGACACACCAGGACATCGGCCAGATGGACATGTACGTGCGCATGTACGACGACCTGCGCCGCGGTCCCGACGACAGTCCCACCGTCGGCATCATCCTCTGCGCTCAAAAGGACAAATCAGTGGTCCGCTACTCGGTTCTCGACGGCAACGAACAGCTCTTCGCCAGCCGCTACAAACTCATCCTGCCCAGCGAAGAGGAACTGCGCGCCGAACTGGTGCGCGAGCAGCGGTTGTTGGCGGAGCGGGTCGACGACGAGGGGCAGAGACCAACGCCATGATTGCCGACCTCAAGCCATACGCGAAATACCGCCAAGCCGAAGGAGGATGGTTAGGTGAAATTCCGTCGCATTGGACCATTCGCCGCATGAAGTACGTCGTACGCGAGATCAACGATCGCTCTACGAGCGGCAAGGAGCAGTTGCTGCGCATCTCGCAGTTCACCGGCGTAACGCAGCGCCACCGAGCTGATGGGTTGGACGGACCAGACACACGCGCCGAATCGTTGGTCGGCTACAAGCGTGTTGAACCCGACGATCTGGTAATCAACATCATGCTTGCGTGGAACGGGAGCATGGGCGTTTCACGCTACGCCGGCATAGCGAGTCCGGCGTATTGCGTTTACCGCTTCGGACAGGATGTGCATCCGTGGTACTTCCACAACCTACTGCGCTCGCCCGATTATAAAGCTCGCATAAAAGCGTCATCGACTGGCGTCGTAGAGAGTCGGCTCCGGCTTTATTCCGATGACCTTGGTCGTATCGAAGCGATGCTACCCCCACCAGCCGAGCAGGCAGCAATCGTGCGGTTTCTTGACTGGGCAAGCGGGAGCCTAGAGCGGGCCATCCGGGCGAAGCGGAAGGTGATCGCGCTGCTCAACGAGCAGAAGCAGGCCATCATCCACCGAGCCGTCACGCGTGGCCTTGACCCCTCCGTTCGCCTCAAGCCCTCTGGCATACCCTGGCTCGGCGACATTCCGCAGCATTGGGACGTGATACCGCTCAAGCGAACATGCAGCCTCGTTCGTGACGGCACGCATTTGCCGCCGGCTCGGACGCCGACAGGCTTTCCTCTCTTGAGCGTCAGGAACATGGTGGGCGGCCGCCTTGTTCGAAGGCCAGACGACAGTTTCATCTCGAAGACGGACTTCGACATGCTGAACCGATCGTTCGTCGTGCGACCCCAAGACGTGTTGATGGCAATCGTGGGCGCGACGCTCGGGAAGGTTGCAGTTGTGGAAGACATCGGCCCCTTCCAACTCCAGCGTAGCGTGTCGATTCTTCGCCCGCGCCCTGAAGTCATGGCCTACCCGTTCTTGGCGACATTCCTTCGAAGCGCTGGGTTGCAGGAACACCTGTGGAAATCAGTGGCATTCTCCGCACAGCCTGGGATTTATCTCGGCTTTGTGGCCAACATTCCGGTGCCAATACCGCGGACCATCGCAGAGCAAGTTGCCATTTGCAACGGCCTGCAATTAGAACTCGCACCAGTAGACACAGCCCTTTCCCGAATGGAACGTGAGATCGACCTCCTCCGCGAATACCGCACCCGCCTCGTCGCCGACGTGGTGACCGGTAAGCTCGATGTGCGCGAAGCGGCGGGGCGATTACCCGACGAAGCGCCGCCCGACATCGCCGACGACGACCCGGACCTGGACGAAGAGACTGAACCCGGCGATGAGGAAGCCGCAGCGTGAGCCTCGTGCCGGCTCGACCCAAGCTCTACCACATCATGCATGTGGACCGGCTGCCGTCGATTGTCGGCGATGGCTGCCTGTGCTCCGATGCTCAAGTACAGCGTCGCGCAGCACCCGGCACCACGATTGGCATGAGTGTCATCAAGCAGCGGCGGCTGACCGAGCTGAGCTTGAACAGCCATCCGGACCTGCGCGTGGGCGACTGCGTACCATTCTATTTTTGCCCGCGTTCGGTCATGCTCTATCTCATTTACCAGGGCAATCATCCGGAACTCGACTACCGTGGCGGGCAGGCGCCGATCATCCATCTTGAAGCCGACTTGCAGGCGGTGGTCGCCTGGGCCAAGCAGCAGCCGAGACGCTGGGCGTTCACCCTGTCGAATGCCGGCTCGCGCTTCTTCGAGGATCGCTGCGATCTGGCGCAGCTCGATGAAATCGACTGGAATGCCGTCCGGGCCGATGACTGGCGACCGTGTAAGGAAGGCAAGCAGGCCGAATTTCTGCTGGAGCAGAGCTTTCCGTGGGAGCTGGTCGAGCGCATTGGCGTGCACTCGCGAACCATCTTCCAGCAGGTGGCTAACGCCCTGCCCACCGAAGGCCATCGGCCGCTGGTCGAAATCCTTCCCGCGTGGTACTACTAAACAAGGAGGTGGCAGCGATGATCGAATACACCGGCGGGGACATCCTGAAATGCGAGGTGGAAGCGCTCGTCAATACGGTCAACTGTGTGGGGGTCATGGGGCGTGGCATCGCATTGCAGTTCAAACGCATGTACCCCGACAACTTCAAGGCCTACGCCGTGGCTTGCCAGCGCGGCGAAGTGCAACCGGGGCGACTGTTTGTCCATGAGACGGGGCAGCTGGCGCCACGCTACATCATCAACTTTCCGACCAAGCGGCACTGGCGCGGCAGCAGCCGCATCGAGGACATCGAGTCAGGATTGGCCGCGCTGGTGGCGCTGATCCACGACAGGCCGATACGCTCCATCGCCATTCCACCACTAGGCTGCGGTCTGGGCGGACTGGACTGGGCGCAGGTCAGGGTGCGCATCGAGGCAGCGCTGGCAAACCTGAGCGATGTGCGGGTGATCGTATTCGAACCCAATGGCGCACCGACATCGACCACGATGGCCCGCAGTCGTGAAGTACCGCGGATGACCGCTGGCCGCGCGGCGCTGGTGGAACTGATGCGCCGCTACCTCGCTGGCTTGCTCGATCCCTTCGTGACCCTGCTGGAAGTCCACAAGTTGATGTATTTCATGCAGGAGGCGGGCGAGCCTTTGCGGCTGAAGTACGAAAAAGCGCCTTACGGACCTTACGCCACGAATCTGCGCCATGTTCTGAACGCCATCGAAGGTCATCTGGTATCGGGCTATGCCGACGGCGGCGACACACCGAGCAAGCCGCTGTCGCTGGTGCCGGGCGCGGTCGAAGACGCTACGGCTTTCCTCGCCAGGAATCCTGAAACCCGTGCACGTTTCGACAGAGTGGCGTCGCTGACGGAAGGCTTCGAGTCGCCGCTCGGCCTCGAGCTGTTGGCAACGGTGCATTGGGTGATGAACAACGAGGACGTCTCGAACACTGATCACGTCGTCAGCCGTGTCCATGCCTGGAACCCGCGCAAGCAGCAGTTCACGCCCCGGCAGATCGGTATCGCCGCTGAGTTGCTGGTGAAAGATGGCTGGATTGCGCGGGACGCACCCGAGCAGCGTCGAAGTGGCGTCGGCTGATCGTTTGAAGGGTGCTCACCATGACGCTTGCCGACACCAGCGAGAAAGGCCTCGAAACGCTGATCATGCGCCACATGACCGGCACGGACGGTCTCGCGGTGATCCCGAACCAGATCGCCAGGCCACCTGCGCCGTATGGGGGCACCGGCTACGTTGCCGGTAGCGCGCGCGATTACGACCGCGCACACGCGCTCGACGTGGCGCAGCTTTTCGCCTTTCTACGCGCCACCCAGCCCGCGGCATTCGGGAAGCTGGCGATCGCCGACGCGAACGACACCAGGGACATCAAGCGCCTCAAGTTTCTCACCCGCCTCTCGGCGGAGATCGGCAAGCGCGGCGTCATCGACGTGCTGCGCAAGGGTGTAGCGCATGGACCGCTGCACTTCGCCCTGTTCTACGGCACGCCCTCGGTGGGCAATGCCCGGGCCGAGGCGCTGCACGCGCAGAACCGCTTCTCGATCACCCGCCAGCTCGCCTACAGCCTGGACGAGACGCGGCGGGCACTCGACCTGGGCCTGTTCATCAACGGCCTGCCGATCGCCAGTTTCGAGCTGAAGAACAGCCTCACCAGGCAGACCGTCGACGACGCCGTCCAGCAGTACACGCGCGACCGCGATGCGCGCGAGCGGCTGTTCGAGTTCGGCCGCTGCGCGGTGCACTTCGCGGTCGACGACAGCGAGGTGAGGATGTGTACGCAGCTTGCCGGCAAGCGCTCGTGGTTCCTGCCGTTCAACAAGGGTCATCTCGACGGCGCCGGCAACCCGCCCAACGCGCAGGGCCTGAAGACCGATTACCTGTGGAAGGAAGTGCTCACCCCGGCGGGGCTGACCGACATCATCGAGAACTACGCGCAGATCGTCGAGGAAAAGGACCCGCGCAGCGGCAGGAAGAAGCGCAGTCAGATTTGGCCGCGCTACCACCAGCTCGGGGTCGTGCGCCAGGCGCTGGCCGACGTACGTGCGCACGGTGCCGGCAGGCGTTACCTGATCCAGCACTCGGCGGGCAGCGGCAAGTCGAACTCCATCGCCTGGCTGGCACACCAGCTCATCGGGCTGCAGCGCGACAGCGATCAGGTAAGCCAGACCAATCGGGAGGTCTTCGACTCGGTCATCGTGGTCACCGACCGGCGCCTGCTCGACCAGCAAATCCAGACGACGATCAGGCAATTCATGCAGGTCGGCGCGACGGTGGGCCACGCCGAGCGCTCCGGCGACCTGCGCCGCTTCATCCAGGAGGGCAGGAAGATCATCGTCTCGACGGTGCAGAAATTCCCCTTCATCCTCGACGAGATCGCCAGCGAAGCCGGCAAGACCTTCGCCATCGTCATCGACGAGGCCCACTCGAGCCAGGGTGGCAAGACCTCGGCGGCGATGAGCGAGGCGCTCGGTGGTGCGACGGCGAGCGATGAGGACGAAGGTCCAGACCCCGAGGACACGGTGAACGCCGCTCTCGAAAAGCGCATGGCGGCGCGCAAGATGCTGCGCAACGCCAGCTACTTCGCTTTCACCGCCACACCCAAAAACAAGACGCTGGAGATGTTCGGTGAGCCGCTGCCGCCCGACGCCGCAGGCAGGATCAGGCATCGGCCTTTCCACAGCTACACCATGAAGCAGGCGATCGAGGAGGGCTTCATCCTCGACGTGCTCAAGGCCTACACGCCGGTGGACAGCTACTACAAGCTGATCAAGAAGAGCGCGGACGACCCGGAGTTCGACACCCGCAAGGCGCAGAAAAAGTTGCGCCGCTATGTCGAAGGCCATGAGCACGCCATCCGGCTCAAGGCCGAGATCATGGTCGACCACTTCCACGAGCAGGTGATGGCGGCCGGAAAGGTCGGCGGACAGGCGCGGGCGATGGTCATCAGCAGCGGCATCGAGCGGGCTATCCAGTACTTCCACGCCTGTGCAGCGTACCTGCTGGAGCGCAAGAGTCCGTACCAGGCAATTGTCGCTTTCTCGGGCGAGCACGAATACGCGGGCGTCAAAGTGAGCGAGGCCTCGCTCAATGGCTTCCCGATCGGCGACATCGCGGCAAAGGTCCGGACCGACCCCTATCGCTTCCTGATCTGCGCCGACAAATTCCAGACCGGGTACGACGAGCCACTGCTGCACACGATGTATGTCGACAAGCCGCTTTCCGGTATCAAGGCGGTGCAGACGCTGTCGCGACTCAACCGCGCCCACCCGCAGAAGCACGACTGCTTCGTGCTCGACTTCCAGAACAACAGCGAGGCAATCGGCTTCGCCTTCCAGGACTACTACCGCAGCACCCTGCTCGCCGACGAGGCCGACCCCAACAAGCTGCACGACCTGAAGGCGGCGCTGGATGCCGCGCAGGTCTATTCACCCGAGCAGATGCAGCAGGTGGTGGAGCTGTTTCTCGGCGGCGCCGACCGCGACCAGCTAGACCCGATCCTTGATGCCTGCGTGGCGATCTACGAGCAGCAACTCGACGAGGATGGCCAGGTGGCGTTCAAAGGCAAGGCCAAGGCCTTCTGCCGCAGCTACAGCTTTCTCTCGGCGGTGATTCCGTACAGCAACCTCGCGTGGGAGAAACTCTCGATCCTCCTCGACCTGCTGACGCCCAAGCTGCCGGCACCGCAGGAAAAGGATCTCGCCAGGGGCATCCTCGAAGCGATCGACATGGACAGCTATCGCGTCGAGAAGCAGGCGGCGATGAAGATCGCGCTGGCGGACGAGGATGCGGAAATCGAGCCTGTCCCGACCGACGTCAGTGGTGGCGGCGGCCACAGCCAGCCAGAATTCGACCGCTTGAGCAACATCCTGAAGACCTTCAACGAGCAGTTCGGCACTCTGTTCACCGACACCGACCGTGTCGCCAGGCGCATCCGCGAGGATATCGCGCCGAGAGTCGCTGCCGACGCGGCCTACCAGAACGCCAAGGAAAACACGCCGCATACGGCACGCATTGCCCACGACCAGGCGCTGAGCCGGATGATGCAGGCGCTACTGCAGGACGACACCCAGGTTTACAAGCAGTTTGTCGAGAACGAAGCCTTCCGGCGTTCGGTCAGCGACATGGTGTATGCGATGACGGGATAGACGACAGCAGCGCTCAAGCGAGCGTGGCCGTCGTCAGCGTGCCGCGGCGGCGATCTCGGCGCTGCTCCACCTTGACCCGATGCTAGCGTCAGTCGATGCGACAACCCCGGCGACGATGAGCGCATCATGATTACCGTCTATGAACCTAATCCCGCCCTATGGCTGGCGGAGCTGGCAACGAGGATACACCCATGAAATGCCCAATTTGCCGACACGGCAAAACCCGCTCCGGTAGCGTGACCGTTCCACTCGAACGCAACGGCATGACCATCGTTTTCCGCGAAGTTCCGGCGCTGGTGTGCGAAAACTGCGGAGAAACCTTCCATGAAGAAGCCGTTACCGCTGCCTTGCCGGAGCAAGCCAAACAGGCTGCGGCGGCAGGCGTGGAAATCGACGTGCGGCGCTTCGCCGTGGCGGCATGATCCTGCATACGACGGAAGTCGCCCCCGTTAAAGACAAGACGGGAAGCCTAGACAAAAGCCCGACAGCAAAAAGCCCCGGCTTTTGACCGGGGCTAAATGTTTGGTTCTTTGGTGGTGATGGGTGGAATTGAACCACCGACCTATGGGTTATGAATCCATCGCTCTAACCGACTGAGCTACATCACCTCAGGGCGGCAGATTATAGGACCCTGCCCGCCGGGGGTCAAGCCGGACGATGTCGATAGTCGCCGCCTGCGAGCGGCGATGGCCCTCTGCCCGGGCAGCTTACATCAGTACGATGTCGTACTGCTCTTGCGTATAGCTGGGCTCGGCCTGCAGCGAAATCGGCTTGCCGACGAAATCGGAGAGCATCGCCAGGCCCTGCGACTCTTCGTCGAGGAAGCGGTCAATGACCGCCTGGTTGCCAAGGACGCGGTATTCGCGCGCGTCGAACTGGCGCGCTTCGCGCAGCAGTTCGCGGAGAATCTCGTAGCACACGGTGCGCGCGGTTCTGACTTCGCCGCGGCCATCACAGGTCGGGCAGGTTTCACACAGCACGTGTGCGAGCGATTCGCGCGTCCGCTTGCGCGTCATCTCGACCAGGCCCAGCGCCGTAAAGCCGTTTACGGTCAGGCGCGTATGGTCGCGCGCCAGCGCCTTGTTGAACTCACTGAGCACTGCCGAACGATGCTCTTCGTTCTCCATGTCGATGAAGTCGACGATGATGATGCCGCCGAGGTTGCGCAAACGTAGCTGACGGGCAATGGTCTGCGCGGCTTCGAGATTGGTCTTGAAAATGGTGTCGTCGAAGTTGCGCACGCCGACGAAGCCGCCGGTATTGACGTCGATGGTAGTCATCGCCTCGGTCTGGTCGATGATCAGATAGCCGCCCGACTTGAGATCGACCCGGCGGGCAAGTGCTTTCTGGATCTGGTCCTCGACGCCGTGTCGGTCGAACAGCGGTCGCTGCCCGGTGTAATGCTCGAGCAGGGGCGCAACAGTCGGCGTGTACTCGGCAGCAAAGCTGTTCAGCCGCGCGAAGTTCTCGCGCGAGTCAATGACGATGCCGGAAGTTTCGGGATTGACGAAGTCACGCAGCACCCGCTGCGCCAGCGACAGTTCCTGATAGAGCAGCGCGGGCGGTGCGGCGGTGGTCGACTGGGCCTGGATATCGCGCCAGATCTTGCGCAGGTACTCGATGTCCTTGGCCAGCTCGGCTTCGCTGGCGCTCTCGGCCATGGTGCGCACGATGAAGCCGCCCGGTTCGTCCTCGGGCACCAGGCGTGCGAGCTTTTCGCGCAAGGCTTCGCGTTCGGCCTCTTTCTCGATGCGCTGAGAAATGCCGATGTGCTTCTCCTGCGGCAGATAGACCAGCATCCGCCCGGCAATCGATACCTGCGTGGACAAGCGCGCCCCTTTGCTGCCCATGGGGTCCTTGATGACCTGCACGAGGATGCTCTGGCCTTCGAAGAGCAGTCGCTCGATCGGCCGCAGCGGTTCGTCATTCTGCCGCGGCTCGCGGATATCGGCGACGTGCAGGAAAGCGGTACGGTCAAGGCCAATCTCGATGAACGCCGACTGCATCCCCGGCAGGATGCGTACGATGCGTCCGACATAGACGTTGCCGACGAAGCCACGACTGGCGCAGCGTTCGATGTGCAGTTCCTGCACGGCGCCCTGATACATGACGGCAACGCGGGTTTCCTGCGGGGTGAAATTGATCAGGATCTCTTCAGACATGGGCTGGTGCTCTGGAAAATGGGGGGAGAAATACGGTTAGAATCGCGATTCGCCCGCATTCTACTCTTAGTACCCTGTCACGCCCCCTCCCCGGATTCCTGCCATCTCTGCCTCGATCTCTGCTTCGCCCTCCACCGCGAACTGTCCCGAATTGCTCGCTCCTGCCGGTTCGCCGACGATGCTGCGCACGGCCTTCGCCTACGGCGCCGATGCCGTCTATGCCGGCCAGCCGCGCTACAGCCTGCGCGTGCGCAACAATGCCTTCGGCGATCTCGACACTCTGTCCACTGCAATTGGCGAAGCACACGCCGCCGGCAAGAAACTGTACGTGGTCAGCAACGTCCTGCCGCACAACCGCAAGGTGCGTACCTACCTGGCCGACATGGCGCCGGTCGTGGCGCTCAAACCAGACGCGCTGATCATGGCCGACCCGGGGCTGATCGACATGGTTCGCGAAACCTGGCCGGAAATGCCGGTGCATCTCTCGGTGCAGGCCAATACGGTCAACTTCGCGGCGGTACGTTTCTGGCGCAAACTGGGGATCAGCCGCATCATCCTGTCGCGCGAGCTGTCACTCGACGAAGTCGCCGAGATTCGCCAGGAATGCCCGGAGATGGAACTCGAGGTCTTCGTGCATGGCGCCCTGTGCATCGCCTACTCGGGCCGCTGCCTGCTTTCCGGTTACTTCAACCATCGCGACCCCAACCAGGGTAGCTGCACCAATTCGTGTCGCTGGGATTACAAAGTGAAGCCGGCGGACGCTGAGGCGGCTGTCGGCATGGGCGCCTGCCACTCGGGCAGCGCCAGCGCCGCGGGCACCACGGGCAACAGCGGCGAATGGCTGCTCGAAGAGAAGGAGCGCCCCGGCGAGCTGATGCCGATCGAAGAGGATGAGCACGGCACCTACATCATGAACTCGAAGGATCTGCGCGCCGTCGAGCACGTCCGCCGCCTGGTCGAGATCCGCGTCGATTCGCTGAAGATCGAGGGGCGCACCAAATCACCCTACTACGTCGCGCGCAGCACACAGGTCTACCGCCGCGCCATCGACGACGCCGTTGCCGGCCGCCCTTTCGACCCCAGCCTGCTCGGCGAACTCGATGGCCTCGCCAACCGCGGTTACACCGATGGCTTTTATCAGCGCCACCACGAACACGAGATGCAGAACTATCTGCGTGGCCACTCGGAGTCGGGGCGCAGCCTCTACGTTGGCGACGTCATCGACTGGAACGCGGCGCGGGCGCTGGCGCTGATCGATATCAAGAACCGCATCGCGGTCGGCGATCGGCTGGAGATCATCCACCCCTCGGGCAATCACGTCATCACCGTGGAGCGCATGGAAAATTTCGACGGTGCCGAAATCCGCGTCGCTCCGGGCAACGGCCACAAGGTGTGGCTTGCTCTGCCAACGGAACTGCCCGGCGCGATGCTGGCGCGCTTCGTCTGATCCTTCGGCCAGCAATGAGGCAGCCTGCACACCTTTTTGTCGACATCTCGGCGCACGGATTCGGCCACCTGGCGCAGGCGGCGCCGGTGCTCAACGCGCTCGGCAAGCGTTTGCCGGACCTGCGTCTGACCATCCGCAGCGGCCTGCCGACCGACAAGCTGCAGGCACGCGTCATGGCCGACTTCACCCACCTGCAAGAGCGCAGCGACTTCGGCTACGTGATGCACGATGCCGTCAGCCTCGACCTCGAGGCGACGGCGCTCGCCTATCGCCGTCAGCATGCCGACTGGGACAGCCTGGTCGATCGTGACGCCCGCCTCTTCCGCGAGCTGCAGCCCAATCTGGTGTTCAGCGACGTCGCCTACCTGCCGCTGGCCGGTGCCGCACGCGCCGGCATCCCGTCGGTGTCGATGTGCTCGCTGAACTGGGCCGAGCTCTTTGCCCATTTCTTCGCCAGCGAGGACTGGGCAGCGGCAATTCATCGCCAGATGCTGGACGCGTATGCAGGTGCCGAGTGCTTCCTGCGCGCAACGCCGGGAATGGCCATGGCCGACCTGCCACGGCTGCGCCCCATCGGCCCGCTGGCAGCGCTCGGCAACGACTGTCGGCAGCTCCTGCGCGAACGGCTGGGCAGCGGCAAGGACGAGCGCCTGGTCCTGATCGCTTTTGGCGGCTTCGACAAGCAGTTGCCCATTGCTGCCTGGCCAGCGATCCCCGGCGTACGTTGCCTGATTCCACAGGCCTGGCAACTGACGCATCCGAGCGTCAGCGACTTCGAGCCTCTCGGGCTATCGATCGCCGATGTCTTGCGTTCGGTAGACGCGGTGCTTACCAAACCCGGCTACGGCACTTTCGCCGAAGCCGCCTGCAACGGCACGCCGCTGCTCTACCTGCGCCGTGAAGACTGGCCAGAGCAGGATTTCCTGATCGACTGGCTGCAAACGCACGGCCGCTGCAGGGGAATCAGCGCTGGCGAGCTGCTTGCCGGTCGGCTGCTGCCCTCACTCGAGGCCTTGTGGCGTCAAGCCGCACCGCCGATTCCGACGCCCTCGGGCGCTGAAGATGCGGCGGCAGTGCTGCTGCCATGGCTAGGGATGAGCACTCGGCAGGCCTAGCTGCCGGCCGCGCCGACACCGATGCCGACACAAAGTGCGGCGGGATGGTCGGCATTCCTGTGGGGAAATCGGCACACACCTCGGCACATCCTTGTGGCGTGCGCCGGCCAGGCGCCAAATCTAGCGACGGCGGCGAAGAGCAAGGCCAGCGAGCGCCAGGCCGAAGAGCGCGAGCGTCCCCGGTTCGGGAACCGTGCCGTACAAGGCGATGCCATCGTTGATGCATTCCTCGAAGAAATGCGCTGTGAATTTTCCGCCAGGCAGCGCAGCGAGGTCGAAAGAGAAGCCGAAGAGTTCCGAGCCGACGGCAGCGGCACCAAAGTGGGCAAAATCGAGACCCAGGTCCTTTAGTTCGTTCGTGTTGAGCAGGCTGATGGACGACACCAGGGCGCCACTGGCAATGTTGGCATACATGTTGCCCTTACCGAAGTAGTTGGTCACATCGGTGGTGGAGCTCAAGTCACCCATGCTGCCCGTGGGCCGCCCGAAGCCGGCATTGTAGTAAGCCTGCAAGCTTGCGTAGCCTTGGTTCGCCGAGGTCAGATTGACGACGCTCAGGTTCTTGAACAAGCCAAGGTCCGTATTGATGACGCCGGGGGTGCCGTTGCCCAGCGAGTCGTTGGCGCTGGCGAAGCGAATTCCGAACACTCTGGGGTCATTGAACTCGCCAGGCGTATCGAGATTGTGCGGCGAGAAGTTGAGATAGAGATCACCCGGGGCAATTCTGCCATTGCGGGCGCTGGCCATGCTCACCCCCGCCAGCGGCATCCCGCCACTGATCGCGAAGTAGCCGGTTGAGCCGCTCTGATGGAAGGCCAGGCCACGCTCTTCGTAGGACGCCCCACCGGAGCCGTCGCTAGACGAGTCGATGGCGTAGTTCCAGCCGTTGTAGACGGTGCCTGCGCTGGCGTCCGAAGCATTGACCATTAGGGCGGCGAAGCCAGCCACCCACAAGGCGGGAGCGAGACAGCGGCGGATGCTGGCAGCTACGGTCGACCTAGAGGAGACCTCAGGCTTGCGAGAAGAGATATTCATGGTACGATTCCGTTTCGAAATGACTGAATGATGGTTTTTCAGGCCGCACTTCAGGGGGCACAAGGCACGCCATGCAATGACCACTAATCATTGCCGCGCCAACCGAGGACGCGACGCACATCCGCTTTTGAAGCCCGGCCAGGCTTCTGGGAGCGGGGAAAGCGAATCCACATGACTGACTCGACTTCGGAATCAAGTATCTCTCGTCGAGCCGGCAGCTGGTTATGAACTAAGTCACGGGGTCCGTGATCTTCAGCGCACTGGCATGCATTGCAGCAGCGGAAGGATTGCCGAACCCCGTGCCGCGTTCACGCGCGAGAAGAGAGTCTTTCTGGCGCCGATAGTGGCCCACGCTCAGCCAGGTCGCGTTCGCGCTGGGGATGCGCGCCGACGACGCTCCGCTGCTGGTGTAGGGAGAGATTCATTCCTGCCTGGAAGAATCATGCAGACCGCGAGCGCCGCTGTCGACGCGACGGCTTCCGCAGGCGATCAATATCGAGCGCTTGTTACGGGCGACGCGAACCAACCCGAATCAGGCCGCCCTCACCGCTCCTCATCGGCGCTCAGCAGGCGTTCGCAGTAGCGCGCGATGAGGTCGATTTCGAGATTTACCCGGCTACCGGGCTGCAAGCGACCCAAGCTGGTCGCTTCGAGCGTGTGCGGAATCAGGTTGATGGTGAAGGTGGCACGGTCTACCGCGTTGGTCGTCAGGCTGACGCCATCAACAGTGATTGACCCCTTGCGGGCGATATACCTGGCAAGCGCTTGCGGAGCGCGGATTTCGAGCAGGCGGTTGTCGCCCACTGGGTCGAAACGCAAGACCTCGCCGATCCCGTCGACGTGCCCGGAGACCAGATGCCCGCCGAGGCGATCGGCCAGCCGCAGGGCTTTCTCGAGGTTGACCGGGCCAGGCCCGGCAAGGCCAACGGTACAGGCCAGCGATTCCGGCGAAACATCGACGAAGAAGCACGGGCCCAGCTGGTCGACCACCGTCAGGCAGACGCCGTTGCAGGCAATTGAATCGCCGAGCGCGACGTCATCGAGGTCAAGCTTGCCGGCGTCGATGGTCAAGCGAACGGTTGCAGCGCCATCGTCACGAGGCGTGACGGCGGTGATTTGGCCAACGGCGGCGATGATTCCAGAGAACATGGCGAAGCCCGAACAGATTGGTGATTGCCAGATGGTTGCTGGGCGGAAGGACGCGGGATTTTAGCATGCCGCCCCTTGCCGCTCCGGCCTCGCCCCGTTCTTGCCCCGTTCCTGCCTTCGCCGACCGAGAAGGGCAGCAAACGCAGCGATCAGCCGCCGGGCGCTTGGCCTTTCTGCTCGGCGACGGGAGATTCGGCAGTAGCCGCCGACGCCGCCTCTGCCAGAACCGGATCATCGCGCAACCAGGCTTCGAGCAGAGTGTAACTGACCGCCAGGACCACCGGGCCAACGAAGATGCCGACCAGACCGAAAGCCAGCAGGCCGCCAATGACGCCGGCGAGAATCAGCAGCAAGGGCAGGTCGGCACCCTGCTTGATGAGCAGCGGACGCAGGAAATTGTCCATAGTCCCGACGATCACCGTCCACACCAGAAGGAAAGTGCCCCAGCCGGTATCGCCACTCCAGTACAACCAGACGACGGCCGGTGCCAACACCAGCGTCGGCCCAAGTTGCGCGATGCAGAGCATGAACATCAGGGCGGTCAGCACGGTGGCAAAAGGTACGCCGGCGATGGCCAGGCCAATGCCACCGAGTACCGACTGTACAAACGCCGTAATGCCAACGCCAAGGGCGACCGCGCGAACGGCTTGCCCAGCCAGCAGCACGGCGCCTTCACCGCGCTCACCGGCCAGGCGACGACCGAAACGCAGCATTTCGTCAGCGGCCTGTTCGCCGCCTGAATAGAGAACCGCGGACAGGGCGACGGTCAACAGAAACTGTACGAAAACCAGCCCGAAGCTGCCGACTTCTCTGGCGAACCACTTGGTCAGATCGCCCGCATAGGGGGCGACCTTGGCCGTCAGTTCCTGGGTTCCGGCGACCGCGAGCTGCATCCAGGCCTGGTCAAGCTTGTGGCCAACAAGCGGCAGGTTGGGAACCCAGTGAGGGGGTGGCGGCACTTCGAAGCTAGCGACAAACCTTCCCCAGCTGACGATCTGTTGGGCGTTCTCGACGAGGGTCGCGATCGCCAACGACAAGGGAACGACGAGAACCAGGAGTACCAGCAGAGTCATGACCATCACCGCCGGAGCACGCCGGTTGCCGAACTGTCGTTGCACGCGCAGCATCACCGGCCAGGTGGCGACGACGACCATCGTCGCCCAGATCAGCGCCGGCAGAAACGGCCTCAGGATCCAGCCCGAAGCGGCAATCAGCAAGCCGATGAAAAGGACGGCCAGGGTTGTTCGGGCGACTTCGGTTCTCGGGCTATTCATCATTCACTCTTCGGCATCGTGCTTTCGCTGGGCGGCTCCTGCTGCACGGGCCAGCGGGTCATGGCGCGCACGGGCAACAGGAGAGGGCAATCTGACGGGGCATGGTAGCGCAATCGACGCCCCCAGCGTGAGCGGCTGGCAGCGCGCGCAGGGAATGCGTACGGTAAATGCACACTTGATTAGCGATCTGTTTGACGCCGCCCTGGTCCGCGCGTACATTACTGACCATTAAGTCATTAATGTACGGCGATGAAACTACACGCAGCTCGTCCCCTCTCGGAAGCTTCTCCCGATTGCCGACCGCCGCGGCGTCGGCGCAAGGAGGCGCGCCCTTCCGAGCTGACCGCTGCGGCCCTGGCGCTGTTCGTCGAGAAAGGCTTCGCCGCGACGCGACTCGATGACGTGGCCGCCCGCGCCGGCGTCTCGAAAGGGACGCTTTATCTGTATTTCGAAAGCAAGGAAGCGCTGTTCAAGGCGGTGATCGAAGAAGGCATGGTCGCCGCGCTGGCAGCAGCCGCGCAGCGACTGTCGGATTTTCACGGATCGGCTGCCGAACTCCTGCAGCAGTTGCTCTTCGGCTGGTGGGAGCAAATCGGGCAAACGCCAATGGCCGGCGTAACCAAGCTGATCGCCTGCGAGTCGAGCAACTTCCCGGAGGTCGCCCAGTATTACCACGAGCGGGTACTGACACGCGGTCGTGCGCTGCTGCGCACGACCCTGCAGCGCGGCGTGGCCAGCGGAGAGTTTCGCCCGGTGGACATAGAAACGGCAATCGACGTAATAATGGCACCGCTATTGATGCTGGCGATCTCGCGTTTTTCCCTGGGCTTCTGTAATCGGAAGACCACCCCTGAGACCTACCTGCGGACGCATTTCGAGCTGCTGGTGAAGGGCTTGCGGGGTAGCAGCGGCGAGTTCGTCGAGTTCGTCGAGCCGCTGACGGGGGGCAAGCGATGACCGCGAGGGCTGCCTCTCGGCAGCGGCTCTGGCGACTGCTGCTCATCGTGCCGCAGCTGGTACTGCTCGCCGGCTGCAGCAAGGAAGCGCCGCCGCCCGCTGCGGCACGTCCGGTATTGACGCGCCTGGTCGGCGAGAGCGCGTCTGACTCGCTGCGGACCTACTCTGGAGAAGTGCGCTCGCGCTACGAAACGGCGCTGGCTTTTCGCATTCCCGGCAAGATTGCCGCGCGTCTGGTTGACACCGGCGCGGTGGTCAAGGCCGGCCAGGCGCTGGCCAGGCTCGATCCGGCCGATACCGCCTTGTCGGCGACCGCCGCCGCCGCACAACTGCAATTGGCGCGCGCCGACCTGCAGCGCTATCGCGATCTGCGCAGCAAGAGCTTCGTCAGCCAGGCGGCGCTGGACAGCAAGGAAACGGCCTTCACGGCAGCGCTGGCAAACGCCGAACTGGCGCGCAACCAGTCGACCTATACCGTTCTGCGTGCCAATCAGGCGGGCGTCGTTGGCTTGATCTCGGCCGAAGTCGGGCAAGTGGTCGCCGCCGGACAAACGGTGCTGCGTCTGGCGCGTGCCGATACGCTCGAAGTCGCCATCTCGATTCCCGAGGCGCGCATGCCGGAAGCGCAGGCGCTCGACCATGCCGAGGTTCGCCTATGGGCCGACGACGAGGCCATTTACCGGGCCCGCTTGCGCGAGTTGTCGCCGGTGGCCGACCCGGTGACACGCACCTACGCCGCACGCGTGGCGATGATCGATGCAGACGCCAGGGTGCTGCTGGGAATGACCGCCAAGGTGCGCTTTCTCAGCCCGCAGCGAGATGCTCGCCTGAGCGTGCCGCTGACGGCAGTCTTTCAGCAGGACGGCCAGCCCGCGTTATGGGTGGTGCAGGCCGATCAGAGCGTCGCCTTGCGCCCGGTGGCGGTGGACAGCTATGGCGAAGACACGGCGCTACTGAATGGCGGCGTGCAGGCCGGTGAAAGAATCGTCGTTGCCGGTGTTCACAAGCTGACCGCCGGCGAGCGCGTCAGCGTCGTCGAGCAGGCGGCGCCGGTGGCGGCTCCTGCCTCGACGAGCAAGCCGCAGACCCCGGCCGCGCCTACCGAGCGATGAACGCTCCCAACCTCTCCGAATGGGCGCTACGCCACCGTTCACTGACCGCTTACCTGATCGTCGTGCTGATGCTCAGCGGCGCCTTTGCCTATTTCAAACTCGGCCGCGCCGAAGACCCGGACTACACTTTCAAGGTCATGGTGGTGCGCACGCTGTGGCCGGGTGCCACGGCCCACGAGGTCGAGCTGCAGGTCAGCGAACGCATCGAGAAGCGCTTGCAGGAAGTGCCGTGGGTCGACGTGGTGCGCTCGCAGACGCGCCCGGGAGAGTCGCTGGTCTTCATCGTGCTCAAGGATTACACGCCGAAGAAAGAGGTCCCCGAGACCTGGTACCAGGTACGCAAGAAGATTGGCGACATGCGGCACACGCTGCCGCAAGGCGTCCTCGGCCCTTTCCTGAACGACGAATTCGGTGACACCTTCATCACCATTTACGCGCTCACCGGCGACGGCTTCGACCTCGCCGCGCTGCGCCAGCAGGCCGACGACATCGCGCGCGAACTGCGGCAACTGCCCGACGTCAAGAAGATCGAGCTGATCGGCGTTCAGGACGAAAAGATCTACATCGAAGTGTCGCACGCCAAACTGGCCACCCTCGGCCTCGATCCTCTGCTCATCGTCGACGCACTGCGACAACAGAATGCGATGACCCCGGCCGGCTTCTACGAGACGCCGTCCGACCGCGTGCGCATACGCGTCTCCGGCGATTTCGCGTCGGTCGACAGCATTCGCGAAATCGGCATCCAGGCCGGCGGCCGACTGTTCCGGCTCGGCGACATTGCCACCGTCAAACGCGGCTTCGCCGAACCACCGACGCCGCGCATGCGCGTTCAGGGAGAGGACGCAATCGGCATCGCCATCGCCATGAACAAGGGCGGTGACGTGATCCAGCTCGGCGACCGCCTGCGCGAAGCCACGGCCCGCCTGCAGCAGGACCTGCCACTGGGCATCGACCTCCACGTCGTCGCCGACCAACCGCAGATCGTACGCGCGTCGATGAACCTGTTCATGTCCTCGCTGGCCGAGGCGGTGCTGATCGTTCTGGCGGTGTCCTTCATCAGTCTCGGCATGCGTACCGGCGCCGTCGTTGCGCTGTCGATCCCGCTGGTCCTGGCGATGACTTTTCTGCTCATGGCCGTCTTCGGCATTGACCTACAGCGGATTTCTCTCGGCGCACTGGTCATTGCGCTGGGCTTGCTGGTCGACGACGCAATCATTACCGTCGAGATGATGGTCGTCAAAATGGAGCAGGGCTGGGGTCGCTTCCGAGCGGCGACCTTCGCCTACACCTCGACCGCATTCCCGATGCTCACCGGCACGCTGATCACGGCCATCGGCTTCATGCCCGTCGGTTTCGCAAAATCCAGCGCCGGCGAATACACCTTCTCGATTTTTGCGGTGCTCAGCATCGCGCTGCTGGTGTCGTGGCTGGTAGCGGTCTTGTTTACCCCCTACCTGGGCTTCCTGGTGCTTGACGCGGAGACGTTGCACCGGGGGGCGCAAGCGCATGGCGACAATGCTTACGGCAGCCCTTTTTACCGGCGCGTCCGGGCGACGATCGAGTGGTCGCTAGAGCACCGCTGGCTGGTGATCATCACCACCGCGATGGCCTTTGCCGCGTCGCTGGCGGTACTCGCGTTCGGCGTGCAGAAGCAGTTCTTCCCGGCCTCGAGTCGGCCAGAGTTGCTGATCGACCTGTGGCTGCCGAACGGCGCCTCGCTGAAAGCCACCGAGGCACAAGCCAAAAAAGTCGAAGAGCTGCTCGCCGAGCCCGAGATGGCAAAGTCGATCAAGTACTTTGCCAGCTATCTCGGCAACGGCAGCCCGCGCTTCTACCTGCCGCTCGATCAGCAACTGTTCAACGACAACTTCGCGCAGTTCGTCGTCACCAGCCGCGATATCGCTGCGCGTGAAGAGCTCAAGCAGCGCCTGGAGCGCCGTTTTGCCGACCCATCGGCCGAGTGGAGCGGCCTGCGTGCACGCGTCCAGCGCCTGGAAAATGGCCCGCCGATCGGTTTCCCGGTACAGTTTCGCGTTTCCGGCAAGGACCTTGGCGAGCTGCGCCGCGCTGCCGAGGAAGTCGCCACGGTGATGCGCAACAGTCCACACCTGCAGGAAGTCAGCTTCGACTGGAACGAGATGAACAAGGTCGTCCGCGTAGACGTCGATCAGGACCGCGCCCGCGCGCTCGGCATCAGCTCGCAGGAACTCGCCGCCTTCCTCAACTCGATGCTGAACGGCATCAGCATCACCCAGATGCGCGAGGACGACCAGTTGATCGACGTCGTCGCACGCGCCGCCGGCGACGAACGCGCACGCATCTCGGCGCTGGCCGACATCAACATCCCTACCGCCAGCGGCCGTTATGTGCCGCTCGCGCAACTGGCAACGATCCGCTACGAACTCGAGCACGGCTTGATTGCGCGGCGCAATCGCTTGCCGACGGTGACCGTTCGCGCCGATATCCGCGACGACATCCAGGCGCCGGTCGCCACCGCCCAGATCGATCCGCAGCTCGATGCTTTGCGCGCCCGCCTACCCGCAGGCTTTCGCATCGAAGCCGGCGGCGCCACCGAGGCTTCGGCCAAAGGCGAGAACTCGATCAAGGCAGTGATGCCGCTGATGCTCCTTGGCGTGATCACGCTGCTGATGATCCAGCTGCAGAGCATCGGCCGCACGCTGCTGGTACTGGTGACGGCACCGCTCGGTTTGATTGGCGTCGCCCTGGCGCTGCTCATCTTCAACGTGCCGTTCGGCTTCGTCGCCAACCTTGGCGTCATCGCCCTGTCGGGAATGATCATGCGCAATGCGGTGATCCTGGTCGACCAGATCGAGCAGGACGGGAAAGCCGGCACCCCAGCATGGGAGGCGGTCGTCGGCTCGACCGTACGCCGCTTCCGGCCGATCATGTTGACCGCTGCCGCAGCAATCCTGGCCATGATTCCCCTGACCCGCAGCGTCTTCTGGGGACCGATGGCGGTGGCCATCATGGGCGGCCTGATCGTCGCCACCCTGCTCACCGTGCTCTTTCTGCCAGCCCTCTACGCTGCCGGCTACCGGATCAAGCCGGGCGACGGCAAGGTGCCGGATCTGGGCCAGCCAGAAAGCAGCTGAACGACGGCAGCAAAGCTCGCTCGGCGCCAGTGCAACGCCTCTTGGGCCGGCGCATGGCTTTCGCCTAAACACCTGATCGGCAATACCTTTTTACCACCTTCCGAGCATGGTTTTCATGTTTCACGAGTGCGCTCGCATAAAGGAAAGATGTGCCATAATCGGCCGGCTATCGTGCCACCATGCTTGCGGCACATGGTTTTGTGGCGCCGCAGCCGAGCCAAACCGCCCGATGAAGAGGCGACCGGCATGTGATCGGCTCCGGGAGGACCGCGTTTCCAGCTATCAAAGGAGGATTTTCCCGTGAATGGTTTACTCAAGCTTTCAAGCCTGATTGATGGCCTTACCGAACGCGTCGGCAAGAGCATCATCTGGCTGGTGCTGATCGTCACCCTGATCGGTGCCGGTAACGCCGTCATGCGTTACACCATCGACTACAGCTCGAACGCCTTTCTCGAGATTCAGTGGTACCTGTTCTCGGCGATTTTCCTGTTTTGCGCCGGTTACACGCTGATGCGCAACGAGCATGTGCGTATCGATCTTGTCGCTGGTCGCTTCTCCCGGCGGGGCCAGGCGATGATCGACATCTTCGGCATCATTTTCTTCCTGATGCCGATGGCTATCGCCATCATGTACATGTCGTGGCCGATCTTTGTCCTCGCCTACGAAACCAACGAGCAATCGAGCAACGCCGGCGGCCTCACCGTCTGGCCGGTTCGCCTGATGGTCCCTATCGGCTTTTTCCTGCTGGTGATTCAGGGCTTTTCGGAACTGATCAAGCGCATTGGCTTCGTGCAGGGTCTGTGTTCGGATCCCGGCGCCAAGTCGCACACGCCGACCGCCGAAGAAGAACTCGCGCTGGCCATCAAGGCGAAACAGGGAGAACTCTGATGACCGAATTCCTGATCAACAACATGGCGCCGATCATCTTTGCTGCGATGGTCCTCTTCCTGCTAGTCGGCTTCCCGGTCGCCTTCGCGCTCGCCGCCAACGGCATCTTCTTCGGCCTGATCGGCATCGAACTCGGCCTGCTCGGCCCACAACTTTTCCAGGCCCTGCCGGACCGTATTTTCGGCATCATGAACAACGACACGCTGCTGGCCATTCCCTTCTTTACCTTCATGGGTCTGATTCTCGAACGATCAGGAATGGCCGAAGACCTGCTCGACACCATCGGGCAGCTGTTCGGCCCAATGCGTGGCGGCCTGGCGCTGGCCGTCATCTTCGTCGGAGCGCTACTCGCCGCGACCACCGGTGTCGTCGCCGCGTCGGTGATCTCGATGGGACTGATCTCGCTGCCGATCATGCTGCGCTACGGCTACAACACCAAGCTCGCCACCGGCGTCATCGCCGCGTCGGGAACGCTGGCCCAGATCCTGCCGCCATCGCTGGTGCTGATCATCATGGCTGACCAGTTGGGCAAGTCGGTCGGCGACATGTACAAGGGCGCCTTTCTGCCGGCCATCGTGTTGACTACCTTGTACGTCGGCTATGTCCTGCTGGTCGCTATCTTCAAGCCCAAGTGGGCACCGGCACTGCCAGCAGAAGCGCGCACCCTGCATGGCAGCAAACTGCTGCTCCGCGTGCTGACCACCATGGTGCCACCGCTGATGCTGATCTTCCTGGTCCTCGGCACGATCTTCATGGGTATCGCAACGCCGACCGAAGGCGGCGCCATGGGCGCCACTGGCGCGCTGATCATGGCCCTGGCGCGCAAGCGCCTGACCCTGAGCCTGCTCAAGCAGGCCATGGATACGACGGCCAAGCTGACGACTTTCGTGGTCTTCATCCTGGTTGGCGCGCGTGTATTCTCGCTCACTTTCTACGGCGTAGACGGGCACCGCTGGGTCGAGCACCTGCTCACCGGGCTGCCGGGCGGTGAAGTCGGCTTCCTGATCGTGGTCAACGTCCTGATCTTCCTGCTCGCTTTCTTCCTCGACTTCTTCGAACTCTCGTTCATCGTCGTGCCGCTGCTCGGACCGGTTGCCGAAGCACTGGGGATCGATCTGATCTGGTTCGGAATACTGCTGGCGGTGAACATGCAGACCTCGTTCATGCATCCGCCTTTCGGCTTTGCGCTTTTCTACCTGCGCTCGGTCGCGCCGGCGTCGGTCAAGACCACCGACATCTACTGGGGTGCGATTCCCTTTGTCTGCATCCAGATCGTCATGGTCGGCATCCTGATTGCGTTCCCGCAACTGGTGACTTTCGGCCTCGACAAGGAGGTCAAGGTGGATCTCGATTCGGTCGAGATCGAGATCCCGAGTTCCTCGTACGGAGGTGGCGGCGGATACGGCTACGGTGCGCCAGCGGAAGGCGCGCCAGACGGGCAGCCGCCAAAGCCGGGTGCTGCGGCTACCGACGCCATTCTCGACATGCTCAAGGAAAACAAGGAAAAGTAGGCTGCAGGCTGCCGTCGGCGGGAAGTTCGCCGCGCGACGGCAACAGGAATGCAGGGAATGCTGACCCGAAAAGGAAACGGAGGCCATTGGCCTCCGTTTCCTTTTCTTCGTCGCGAGAACCGGCAAGCGGCCCTGTGCGGACGAAGTCTGCAGTCTGAAATCTAGCGCTTGGTGTTCATATAGCTTACGTAGGCACCTTCGGCGATCCCGAACCAGAGGTTCTGGTCGGTCTGGAACTTCGCGTAGTCGTCATAGACTTTCTTGAAGCCGGGATTGGTCTTGGACGTCTCCGCATAGAGTTCCATTGCCGCCTTGTACGCAGCATCCATGATCACTTTCGGATACTGCCGCAACTGCGTACCGGAGCCGACCAGTTGCTTCAACGCCGTCGGGTTCTTGGCGTCGTACTTGGCCATCATGTCCACGTGCGCGTCGGCACAGGCCATATGCAGAATGGCCTTGTACTCTTTCGGCAGCTCGGCGTACTTGGCGCTATTGACGTAAACCGACAGCTGCGGCCCGCCCTCCCACCACCCCGGGTAGTAGTAGTACTTGGCAACCTTGTTGAAGCCCAGCTTCTGGTCATCGTAAGGACCAATCCATTCCGCCGCGTCAATGGTGCCCTTCTCCAGCGAGGGATAGATATCGCCACCCGGAATCTGCTGCGGCACGGCGCCAAGTTTGCTCAACACCTCACCAGCAAAGCCACCGATACGGATCTTCAGGCCATTGATGTCGGCAACCGTCTTGACCTCCTTGCGGAACCAGCCGCCCATTTGCGCACCGGTGTTGCCACAGGGAATCGGAACGATATTCGACTTCCCGTAGAGCTCGCCCATCAGCGTGCTGCCGTTGCCGTAACGCATCCAGGCGTCGAGCTGACGGTTAGTCATTCCGAAAGGAATCGCGCAGTCAAAAGCGTAGGTCGGATCCTTGCCGAAAAAGTAGTACGACGCGGTGTGCGCCATTTCGACGGTGTTGTCCTTGACGGCGTCGAAGACAGCCGGCCCGGGGACGATTTCGCCGCCGGCAAAAACCTGGATCTGAAACTTGCCACCAGTGGCTTCGGCGACCCGCTTGGCCATGAATTCGGCACCACCGTAAATGGTATCCAGGCTTTTCGGAAAGCTGGACGCCAGACGCCAGCGAATGGTTGGCGCATTCTGAGCAATCGCCGGCATGGCCACGCTACCGGCCGCCAGGCCGACACCAGCATTCTTCAAAAACGAACGTCTTTCCACAATCTTGTCTCCTATTTTGGTTTCTTGTACACGAATTGCCCGCCGATTATAGCGAAAGCAGTCGGCCAGAGAATACGGATTTTCCGAGCGCCGGCAGCCGCGCGGATCTGTCCAGCGTCCAGAGAAATTCGCGGCGCGGAAAAAGCTAGGCGCCTGCCACCTTCATCTGCTCGATGAGCAGCGACCCGACCTGCTTCGAGCCGCGCACCAGGACATCATTGCCGACACCGGCCAGGTTTCTGAACATGTCGCGAAGGTTGCCGGCGATGGTGATCTCTTCGACCGGATGAACAATCTCGCCACCCTCCACCCAGAAGCCGGCAGCGCCGCGCGAATAGTCGCCGGTCACGTAGTTGACGCCATGGCCGAGCAACTCGGTCACCAGCAAGCCGCGGCCCATTTTCTTGAGCAGGCCAGGCAAATCCCGCTTGCCGGGATGAACGATGAGATTGTGGCTGCCACCGGCGTTGCCGGTGGTCTGCATTGACAGCTTGCGCGCCGTGTAAGCGCTCAGGAAATAGCCCTGCAGCTGGCCGTCAACAATCACTTCACGATCCTTGGTCGCAACGCCGTCACTGTCGAAATAGCCACTGGCCAGGCCACGCGCCAGATGGGGCCGCTCGCTGATCTGTACCTTTCTGGCGAAGACGCGCTTGCCCAGGCTATCGACCAGGAAGGAGGTCTTGCGGTACAGGCTGCCGCCGCTGACCGCGTGCACAAAGCTGCCGATCAACGACGCGGCAAGGGGCGCCTCAAAAATCACCGGTACCTTGCAGGTCTTGATCTTGCGCGCACCAAGCCGCGCCAGGGCACGTTGGGCGGCGCGCTCGCCAATCAGCTCCGGTGAACCAATGGCCTGCGCATCGCGGGCCATCGCGTACCAGTCGTCGCGCTGCATGTTTCCGTCTTTGCCGGCGATCATCGAACACGACAGGTAATGCCGAGAAGTTGGGTAGCCGCCCATGAAACCAAGACTGTTGGCGGACACGAAATGCCCTTCCTGACTGGACACCGTCGCGCCTTCCGAATTGCTCAGCCGCGGGTCGACCGCAAAGGCCGCAGCTTCGCAGCGCTTCGCCAGGTCGACGGCGGCTTCGACCGCGAGCAACCAGGGATGATAGAGATCGAGATCCGGCAAGTGCTCGCTGTCGATGGCCAGCAGGCACGCGTCGGGCAGTCCGGCAGAGGGATCGGCAGCAGTAAAGCGGGCGATGTTCAGCGCTGCCTCGACGGTCTCACGCAAGGCCGTCGCAGAAAAATCGGAAGTGCTCGCCTGGCCTTTTCGCTGACCAAGATAGACAGCGACGGCAATCGCCTTGTCGCGGTTGTATTCGATGGTTTCGACCTCTCCACGGCGAGCCGTGACCGACTGACCGAAGCCATCGGAGACATCGACCTCGCAAGCACTTGCGCCGCACTTTTCGGCATGTGCGAGAACGTCGCGCGCCAACTGCTGCAGAGTTTCGAAGCGGTAGCTGAAGCGCGATTCGCGAGCGGCGACGGTGGTGGGAGGGGACATGGGGCGGTGGCCAAAGGCAAAAGTCGCTATCATAGCAGCTCCGCGCAGACGGTCCGCTCAAGCGTCTGAACACGCCCATCTCCCCAACTGCCACCAGGAAAGCCTCCTCTGCCGCCGATGATTCCTCCCGAAGAAGACGAAGAAGACACAGGCCCGCCGTCAAAAACGCAGCGCAAGCGGGCCATGGAGGAGCTACAGGGCCTCGGCGAGGAACTGGTGGAGCTGGCGCCCGATCGGCTCAAGAAAATCGACCTCCCGGAAGATCTGCGCGCCGCCGTCCGTGCGGCGCAGCGCATGACTCGACACGACGAGGCGCGAAGGCGACAGCTGCAATTTATCGGCCGGGTGATGCGCGATATCGAAGACCCGGAACCGATCCGCAAGGCACTGGCTGCGCTGCGTGGCGATTCGGCCGAGGAAACGGGCAGGTTGCACCGTATCGAGCGCCTGCGAACGGCCTTGCTGGCCGACGAAGGGGTGCTGTACGGAATTGCCGAGACCTACCCAGCGGTGGACCTGCAGCATCTGCGCTCGCTACGACGCGCCGCCTTGAGCGAGCAGGAACAAGGCCGGTCGCCGCGCAATTACCGCGCCATTTTCCAGTTCCTCAAAGGGCTGGAAATCCTCGACGACCGCGCCAGCGGAAAGGATGAGCATGATCAATGATGATCAACTGCTGATTGGACTGCTGTCGATCAGCGACCGCGCCGCGCAGGGCGTCTATGCCGATCAGGGAATCCCGGCGCTCGAAGAATGGTTCGGCCGCGCCCTTGCCAGTCCGTGGCGAAGCGAAAGACGCCTGATCGTCGACGAGCAGGCGCGCATCGAAGAAACATTGAAGGAGCTGGTTGATGAGCTTGGCTGCCATCTGGTGCTGACCACCGGCGGCACCGGTCCCGCGCCACGCGACGTCACCCCGGAAGCCACCCTCGCCGTGGCCGACAGGCTGATGCCCGGCTTCGGCGAGGAAATGCGCCGCATCAGCCTGAACTTCGTGCCGACGGCCATCCTTTCGCGTCAGCTGGGTGTCGTTCGCGGCAAGGCCCTGATCCTCAATCTGCCCGGGCAACCGAAGTCGATCCGGGAAACCCTTGAGGGAGTGAAAGCGGCCGATGGCACGGTCGTGGTGAACGGCATTTTCGCTGCCGTCCCCTACTGCATCGATCTGCTTGGCGGCCCCTACGTCGAAACGGTCGCGCAGGTGGTCAAGGCTTTTCGACCGAAATCAGCGCTGCGGCCAACGGCCCCCCAAGGCTAGCGGCAAGGAGCCGCCCCCCCCCCAGGCCTTGTAGCCTTCAGGTCGCTGATTGCTCTCGAAAACAACCAATCTCATACTCGCTGCCGACCTCCTCCAGCTCCATCGGAATCAGCGTCCGCTGCTGGCCCTGATGGCTGAACTCCAGCGTTTCACGGACATTGAAACCCGCCAGCGGCAAGACGATGCGCAGGATCCCGGTTTCACCGCCATCCTGCAACCAGATACCCGGGATAGCCAGCGCCGCCGAAAAGCCGCTGCGCCGCGGCCGCAGTTCGATGCTCAGTGCCTGCCGGGAGAGTACCTGCACGCCGAGACTGGCGCCGTCAGGACCCGGCCTCGTGAAGCGCCTGGCGACACCCAGCATCCAGTTGTCGCCACCCTCCGGCTGGACGCACAGCAGTGTGCCGATGTCGATGTGCTCGCTCGCCGAATCGCCAATCTGCGCACGAAATCCACCAAGGCTCACATTCTCGACCACCCAGCTGTCCATCGCTACTTCATTCTCGGGGCGCGGCACGGCTCCCGAGAACAGCGAGTAGCTGTCATCAAAGCCATACAGGACGAGCATTCGCGTCTTCACTGCATGCCGCGTATGGCGGCGCTGGGGCGGGCGCTTGGCCCAATACAGACGCAGATGGCGAAGTACCGGCAACAGGGCACGCGGCGCGTACTCACCGCCAAGGTTGACGTCGGCCGGCCGCTCACCGTGCTCGACCCGATGCAACAGCTCTTCGAGCGCCGCCAGCGCCGTCCCCGGAGAGAAGAAACGCAAGCCACGCCTGCTCACACCAGGGTGACGGACCAGTCGCAGCGGTGGCGCGCCGACCGTCGCATCGACCCAATAGACGCTGTCCGGCCGGCAATCAGGCAGGAGAACAAAGTGCGGCAGGAAATGCGCAATCAGGCGGTCAGCCAGCTCGATCTGCACGGGCATCAAGCTATCCATCGAAGAGGCAAAGAAGACAATCGCGTGCAGGTATTGCTCCGCCACGGTGCTCAGCCCTTGCCGCGCCGGATAGAGCGGTAGCGGCTTCTGAGCGTTAGCCGCGGTTTCGGCCACCAGATAGGTTGCGCCGAGCGCCTGCCAAACGTCTTCGCCACCTGAACCGTAGCGAAACGCCAACCACTTGAGTTGATTGCAGCGTGCCGCCTGCGCGCGTACAAGCGCCAGCGGCAGAAAGACCTTGAAGGCGTCGCTAGACTTGCTCTTGGGATCACGCTGGGCGCGTTCGATGCAGTCGGTGTACAGGGTCGCGACCTGGCCCCAATAGCGGTGGCTGCGCGTCCACAGCCGCTCTTCTTCGAGTTTCGTCAAGCGTCCTGACAGCAGGTAGTCGCGAGCCACAGCCAGCAGGTGTCGCTGCGCCGCCTCATCAAGCTGGCGGAGCACGTCAAAATACTGGTCAACGCCGAAGTTCTCGGCGTGCTGGAGCGAATCGAACCAGCCGCTAACTTCGTCGACGGCTTTTGCCGGCCTATCGACGTGCAACTCGGCAAGAATCCGCTTCAGCTCCTTGCTGTCAGCCAGCGGATGATCCGAACGTTTCGCAAAGAAATTGAACATCATGGAACGTGAAGCCTCGTCGCGGATGACTGCCGTTGGAGCGCGAATTGTAAACCAGTAAACCAGTACGAGGTCGAACGCCTCCCGGATGGCCCCGCTTGCCACCAAGGCGATTCCTCGGCGTCGCGCGGAGCACGCCGAGCGATCGGGCGACGTCGGCGGCGGACTGCGCCCAGCAGGCGATTACTCTACAATTCGGCCTGGATCAACGACAGGCTCAAACCATGCAGCAGTATCTCCACCTTATGCGCCATGTTCTCGAACAGGGCACGCTCAAGGCAGACCGCACCGGCACAGGTACGCGCTCGGTGTTCGGCTGGCAGATGCGCTTCGACCTCGGCGCCGGTTTCCCGGCGGTGACGACCAAGAAGCTGCATCTGCCGTCGATCATCCACGAGCTGCTGTGGTTCCTGCAGGGTGACACCAACATCCGTTATCTGCGCGAGAACGGCGTCCGCATCTGGGACGAATGGGCCGACGCGAATGGCGATCTCGGCCCGGTCTATGGCCATCAGTGGCGGCACTGGCAAAGCCCGCAGGGAGGCGAAATAGACCAGATCGCCGAGCTCGTCGAAAATCTGAAAAACAAGCCTGACTCGCGCCGCCATCTGGTCAGCGCCTGGAATCCAGCCGACGTCGAGCGCATGGCGCTACCGCCGTGCCACGCCTTTTTCCAGTTCTACGTCGCACCCGCCGGGCCAACTGACCGCGACCAGCGCGCCAAGCTTTCCTGTCAGCTCTACCAGCGCAGCGCCGACATCTTCCTTGGCGTCCCGTTCAACATCGCCTCATACGCACTTCTCACCCTGATGCTGGCGCAGGTCTGCGGTTATCAGGCGGGCGACTTTGTGCATACTTTCGGCGACGCACACCTCTACAGCAATCACCTCGAGCAGGCCCAACTGCAGCTGACGCGTGCGACGCGAACCTTGCCGACGATGCGACTGAATCCTGACATTGACAACCTCTTCGCCTTCCGTTTTCAGGACTTCAGCCTCGAAGGCTACGATCCGCATCCGCACATCTCGGCGCCGGTCGCCGTCTAACGGTCATGACATGTCGAGAGACCCCGAATCATGAAAGTCATGACCGTTTCCCTCTTCCCCAGACCCTTCTCCCGCGAGGGGAGAAGGGCGCTTCGTGAGTCGCTTGCGCGACTTTCACATTAATCCGATGCCTAGCGACGACTGCTGCTTGCCCAGCGCTGCCACAGCCGCCGGGAGCCGTTGCCAGTGGCGCCGTCGGAGAGGGTGAAAATGATCGCACTGATCGCTGCCGTTGCCAGAAGCGGCGCCATTGGCAGGCAGCAGCAATTGCTCTGGCAGCTGCCTGAAGACATGAAACACTTTCGCGAAACAACCCGCGACAAAACCGTGATCATGGGCCGAAAGACTTGGGAGTCGCTGCCGGCGGCCTTTCGACCGTTGCCGAAGCGGCACAATATCGTCGTCAGCCGCAATCCGGCTTACTTTGCCAGCGGCGCAACACGGGCGGGCTCGATCGAGGAGGCCATTCGCCTCGCAGGCGACGCCAGCGAGATCTTCGTCATCGGTGGCGCCGACCTCTATCGGCAGACTCTGGCGCTGGCCAGTCGGCTGTACTTGACCGAAGTCGCCGCGGACTGTCCGGGAGACAGCTACTTCCCGGACGTTCCGCCTGACGAGTGGCGCGAGATCTCGCGTCGCGCCGGACAGCCATCTGCGAAGAACGTTTGCCAAGGCGCGTGCAGCGGCGGGCAAGCGACCGCAACCAGTACCCCCGCCTTCGACTTCGTCGTCTACGAACGTCGTTAGCGGTCATGACCTGTAACGATACGCCAGATCATCGAAGTCATGACCGTAGCCCTTGTCCCGCGGGGGGAGAAGTACCAGCACCGTCGCCAGACTACGGGGGGTCAAGGTCTTGGCGGTTGCCATCCGCTTGGAGACGAGAATAAGATGCAGGCGTTGCCTCTCCCGGAAATTCCCGATGACGGACTCACTGCACAGCTACCTTGATGGACCCGAAGGGGCAGGCAAGGTCTTGGCACACGCCAGACTCCTGGCCAGGCTCGCGGGATTATTTCAGGAGATCGCGCCGCCACATCTTGGCCAGGCGAGCAGCTTGGCCAATTACAAGTCGGGGATCGTACTTATCCACGCCAGCAGCGGTGCCGTGGCGACCAAGCTGCGCCAGATGGCGCCAACACTGGTCGATGAATTTTTGCAGCGGGGCGTGGAGTGCCGGGAGCTTCAGGTGAAAGTGCAAGCTCGCACCCGCCCCGCGGCGGCCCGCGCGGCGCAGCAAAAGCCGCTCAGCGCCAAGACCAGCCAGCGCTTGACGGCATTGAGCGACTCGCTGCCGGCGGCGTCGTCCTTACGCTCTGCACTCGAACATTTGCTGGCGCACGCCGCTAGAGAGGAATGACCGCCACGCGTTCGAGGATCAGAAGCGCGAACACCAGCAAGGCGACGATCAGCGCGTAGCGAAAGAGGCGCCAGGCGAAATGCAGGTAGCGCGCGTCCCGGGTAAACAGAAAGATCAGCACCCCGCCGGCGACGGTAATCACCGTCAGGACCGCCAGCAGGCGCAGCAACCACACCTGCTCAGAACGCCGGCAAGGCCAGCCAGCGAGAAAGCGACTGCGGAGCCAGATCAGCGTCTTCGAAACTGACGTATTCCCAGGCATCCGGAGTGGCCAGCAATTGCCGAGCCAGCGCGTTGTTCAGTGCGTGCCCTGACTTGTGGGCGACGAATGACGCCAATAGCGGCTGTCCGAGCAGGTACAGATCGCCGATGGCGTCGAGAACCTTGTGCTTCACGAACTCGTCGCTGTAGCGCAAACCATCAGCATTCAGGACGCGGTATTCATCGAGCACGACAGCGTTTTCCAGCCCGCCGCCTTGCGCCAGACCGTTCTCGCGCAACCACTCCACCTCCTGCATGAAACCGAAGGTTCGCGCTCGCGCGACTTCGCGGGCGTAGGAGTTGTCGGCGAAATCAATGCACACCGACTGCCCGGTGCGGTCGATCGCCGGATGATTGAAACCAATCGAGAAAGTCAGTCGAAAGCCTTCATAAGGCTCGAAACGCGCCCACTTATCACCGGACTGGTCGCTGTCGCGGACTTCAATCGGACGCCTGACGCGAATGAATTTCTTGGCCACGGCCTGCTCTTCGATCCCCGCCGACTGAATCAGGAAAACAAACGGTGAGGCCGAACCGTCAAGAATCGGGACTTCGGCGGCATCCAGATCGACAAAGGCGTTGTCGATGCCGAGACCGGCGAATGCCGACATCAGGTGTTCGATGGTGCCCACCTTGGCGCCGTCGACTTCCAGGCAGGAACACATGCGCGTGTCGCCGACGAGCAGGGCCGAGGCCGGCAGGTCAACGACCGGGTCGAGATCGAGACGTCGAAAAATGATGCCTGTCGCGGGCGCAGCCGGCCGCAGGCTCATATTTACCTTGACGCCCGAATGGAGTCCGACACCAGCGGCGCGGACCACGGACTTGAGTGTTCGCTGCTTTAGCATGTGCTTGAAAAACCGGTGGAACCGGCGCATTTTAACACAGTCGGAACTGTCCTGAAACGCGCCGATCCGGGCAGAGGAGTTAGTGCATGACTGGCTTCAGTCGGCCTGCTTTCTGAGAAAGGCAGGAATATCCCAACGATCCACACCGCTGTTGGCCAAGGCTTCGACCGTCGCGCTACGCCCTTTGCGAAACACCGCCGGGGTCTGGTCCAGGCTCGAATAGTCGACACTCTGCCCGTTCGCGTAACGGCCGTCGGTACCGGTCGCCAGGGTCACCGAGCTGTTGATCACTTCAAAGCTCTGCCTTTTCGCCTGTGCCTGACCCAGGCCGGTGGCCACCACCGTCACGCGGATCTCGTCATCAATACTTTCGTCATAGACCGCACCGAAGATGATGTGCGCGTCGTCGGCGGCGAAAGCGCGAACAGTGTTCATAACTTCGTTGACTTCCTTCATCTTCAGCGAACGCGTGGCCGTGATATTGACCAGCACACCCTTGGCGCCCGAGAGATTGACCCCCTCAAGCAAAGGCGAAGCGACCGCTCTTTCGGCAGCAATCCGCGCCCGGTCGACACCGGCGGCGCTGGCCGAACCCATCATCGCCATGCCCATTTCGCCCATCACCGTGCGCACATCCTCGAAGTCGACGTTGACCAGACCCGGGAAATTGATGATTTCGGCGATGCCGCCAACCGCGTTGCGCAAGACATTGTCGGCCGCCTTGAAGGCATCGTCCATGGAAACGTCGTCGCCGAGAACGTCCATCAAACGGTCATTGAGAATGACAATCAGCGAATCGACGTGCTTCTGCAGCTCGGCGATACCGGCTTCAGCGATCTTCAGACGCTTTCCTTCGAAGCCGAAAGGCTTGGTGACGACGGCGACGGTGAGGACGCCGAGTTCGCGTGCCACCTCGGCGACGATCGGTGCGGCGCCGGTACCTGTGCCGCCCCCCATGCCGGCGGTGATGAAGACCATATGCGCGCCGGCCAGCGATGCGGCGATGGCTTCGCGTTCTTCCTCGGCAGCACTGCGCCCGGCGTCCGGTTTGGCGCCCGCGCCAAGACCGGTCTTGCCCAGTTGCAGGCGCTGCACGGCAATGCTGCGGTTGAGCGCCTGCGAGTCGGTATTGGCGGCGATGAAGTCGACGCCGTTGACGCCTTCGCGGATCATGTGATCGACGGCGTTGCCACCAGCACCGCCGATACCGATGACCTTGATCACCGTGTCTCGTTCGCCACCCAGTTCTTCCTTGTCGATGATTTCAAACATTGTCGTCTCCTCTGCAAAAAGCCTATTTTTACTGCTGAAAGTTGCTAATGGCCTGACACCGGACAGTACGCGGGTCAGAAGTTCTTTTCAAACCACGAGCGCATGCGCCCGAAAACCTGTTTCACGTCTCTCGTTTCACGCACCTTCAAACCGCGCTTGCGCTGCGTCTGCGCCTCGAGCAAAAGGCCGCAAGCGGTCGCAAAGCGCGGACTCTGGACGACGTCGGCGAGTGCTCCCTGGTACTTTGGGATGCCCAGGCGGACGGGCATGTGAAAAATCTCCTCGCCGAGCTCGATCATGCCCGGCATCACCGAGGCGCCGCCGGTGAGCACGATGCCTGATGACAGCACGTCCTCGAACCCTGAACGACGAAGCTCGGCCTGGATCAGTTCGAAGAGCTCCTCGACACGCGGCTGGATGACATCCGCCAGGGCGCGACGGGAAAGCTTGCGCGAAGGACGGTCGTCGACACCAACAACGTCGATCGTATCTTCCGGGTCGGCGAGGTCTGCCAGAGCACAGCCGAAGCGACGCTTGATGTCTTCAGCCTCGCGCGTCGGCGTGCGCAAGGCCATGGCGATGTCGTTGGTCACCTGGTCGCCGGCAATCGGGATCACCGACGTATGACGGATCGCACCCTGCGTCCAGACCGCCAGATCGGTCGTGCCACCGCCGATGTCGATCAGGCAGATGCCGAGGTCCTTTTCATCCTCCGAGAGCACGGCGCAACTCGAAGCCAGCGGCTGCAGCACCAGATCGTTGACTTCCAGACCACAGCGACGCACGCACTTGATAATGTTCTGAGCCGCCGATACCGCTCCGGTAACGATGTGCACCTTGACCTCGAGGCGAAACCCGCTCATGCCGATCGGCTCGCGGATACCATCCTGGTCGTCGATAATGAACTCCTGCGTCAGGATGTGGAGGATTTCCTGATCGGCCGGAATCGGCATCGCACGCGCCGTTTCGATGACCCGCTCGACATCCATCGGCGTCACTTCGCGGTCCTTGATGGCCACCATTCCATTCGAATTGAAGCTGCGGATGTGGCTGCCGGCGATCCCCGTATAAACGTCGCGCACCTTGCAATCGGCCATCAGTTCGACCTCCTGCAGGACGCGCGAAATGGTCGCCACGGTTTCCTCGATGTTGACCACCACCCCCTTCTTGAGCCCTCGCGATTCCTGCTGGCCCATGCCGATCACGTTCACCCGCCCTTCCGGAGTGAGTTCGGCGACCAGCGCCACGATCTTCGAGGTGCCGATGTCGAGACCGACGATCAGATCTTTGCTGTCCCTGCTCATTTCTTTCCTTTGACTTCGTGACCCGCAGTGGCCGGAAGGCGCAATGCGAAGCCGTTGGGATACCGCATGTCCACCGCCAACGGCCGCCCGTGGCGGGTTTCCGACAGGGTCGGGTAGTAGTCGACAAAACGCTGCAGACGCATCCGGATTGGTGCCTTCGCCTGCTCGCGACCGAGCTCAACCAACATCCCGTCCTCCAGTGCCAGCGCCCAGGCCAGACGTGGCGACAAAGCCACTTGTACCGGTTGCTGACCGATCGGCTGCAGGAGCCGGGCAAACTCCTCGTGGCGGCGCAGCACGTCGCCCGCCGACCCGCTTGGCCCGAAGAACCGCGGCAGACGCTGCTCGTCGGGCAAAGTGGCGGGAAAAACCTCGCCGAAAGTATTGACCAGCTCGCCACTCCCCTCGCCCCAGTGCGCAACGGCCTGATGTTCCTCGATACGAACATCGATACGCGCCGGCCATTTCCGCCACACCTCGGCTCGCCGCACCCAGGGCAATTGCTCGAGCGCCAGCCGCAGAGCTTCCAGATTGACGGTGAAGAAACTGCCGTGCAGCAGAGACTCGACTGACTCCTCCAGTTCGCTGCGCTGAACCGACTGCAACTCGTGCATCACCTGCAACTCGTTGAGTGGAATCAGCCGCATCCGCGGCGCACCCCAGATCACCGCCGCAACCAGCAAGGCGGCGCCGGCTGCCAGCAAGAGCAGGTCGGCAAGGGCAGTCATCAATTGCGGTTTGTGCCACATCGCTCATCCCAGGGCGGCTAGTGCAAGAACGCGAAGCACCAGTTCGTCGTAAGAAATCCCGGCCGCGCGCGCTGCCATCGGCACCAGCGAGTGATCGGTCATTCCGGGCGAGGTGTTAACTTCGAGAAAGTAGGCCTTGCGGGTCCCGTCTGCGGTCGCCGCATCCATCAGAAAGTCGACCCGTCCCCAGCCGCGGCCACCAAGAATGCGAAAGGCATGCAAGGCCTGGGCGCCAAGCGCTCGCTGCAGACTTTCCGGCAGATCGCAAGGACAGCGGTAAGCGGTGTCGTCGCGCAGATACTTGGCCTCGTAGTCGTAGAACTCGGCACTCGGCTCGATCTTGATGATCGGCAGCGCCTGCTCGCCAAGAATGGCGACGGTGTACTCGCCGCCAAGAATGGCACGTTCGGCGATTACCAGCGAATCGTGCCGCGCTGCTTCGGCATGCGCCGCGGCCAGCTCGCCCGCTTGCCTGACCTTGCTGATACCGATCGACGAACCCTCGCAGGCCGGCTTGACGAACAGCGGCAAACCCAGCGAGACTTCGACGGCGGCGTAATCGCTATCCGCTGCCAACATCACGTAGTCGGGAATCGGCACGCCAGCAGCTTGCCAAAGCATTTTGCTGCGCCACTTGTCCATACCGATCGCCGACGCCATCACGCCGCTGCCGGTGTAGGGAATTCCCATCAATTCGAGAACCCCCTGGATCGTGCCGTCTTCGCCATAGCGTCCATGCAGGGCAATGAAAGCGCGGTCGAAGGCGGCCAGATCGTCGAGTGGGCGCGTGGCCGGATCGAAAGCCTGCGCATCGACCCCTTGCCGGCACAAGGCCGCAAGGACGCGCGAACCGCTGTTCAAGGAGACTTCTCGCTCGGCCGAGCGGCCGCCGAAGAGAACGGCCACTTTACCGAAATTTTGAGCGTTCAGAGTTGTCATCCTAGCCACCCACCAGCTTGCCGGCGACGCCGCCAATCGAACCAGCGCCCATGGTCATCACCACGTCGCCATCGCGAGCGGCGTCGAGAATCGCCTTCGGCAGCTCGCCGACCTGGTCGACGAAGACCGGTTCGAGCTTACCCCCGACACGCAGGGCGCGCGCCAGCGCGCGACCATCGGCAGCGACAATCGCCTGTTCGCCGGCGGCATAGACCTCGCTCAACAGCAGCGCGTCGACGCTGCTCAGTACGCTCACAAAATCCTCGAAGCAGTCGCGCGTGCGGGTGTAGCGATGTGGCTGAAAAGCCAGCAGCAGTCGGCGACCAGGGAAGGCACCGCGAGCGGCGGCGATCGTTGCCCGCATCTCGACCGGGTGATGACCGTAGTCATCGACCAGGCTGAAGGAGCCGCCACCAGGCAAGCTGACCTCGCCGTAACGCTGGAAGCGGCGATCAACCCCGGTAAAGTCGGTCAGCGCCTTGACGATCGCCTGGTCGGCAATACCCAGCTCGCTGGCCACCGCAATCGCCGCCAGGGCGTTGAGGACGTTATGCCGGCCCGGTAGATTGACGGTCACTGGAAAACGGCTGATGTTGCCATTGACGCGAACGCAATCGAAGTGCATCTGGCCGTTATCGGCGACGACATTCTCAGCGTACACGTTGGCTGACGAGTCGAGACCGTAGGTAACGATCTGCTTGCTCACCAAAGGCATGATTTCGCGGACATTGGCATCATCGGCGCAGAGCACGGCAACGCCGTAAAACGGTAGGCGCTGCAGGAAATCGACGAAGGCCTGCTTCAGGCGATTGAAGTCGTGGCCATAGGTTTCCATGTGATCGGCGTCGATATTGGTGACGATCGAAATCACCGGCGAAAGAAACAGGAATGAGGCGTCGGACTCGTCGGCTTCGGCCACCAGGAACTCGCCGGAGCCGAGGCGGGCGTTGGCGCCGGCGGCGTTGAGGCGGCCACCAATGACGAAAGTGGGGTCCATGCCGCCTTCGGCCAGGATCGACGCCGTCAGGCTGGTGGTGGTTGTCTTGCCGTGTGTTCCGGCAACGGCGATTCCCTGCTTCAGGCGCATCAACTCGGCGAGCATCTGCGCCCGCGGTACGACGGGCACCTTGCGTTGCCGTGCCGCAATGACCTCCGGATTATCCTCCTTCACCGCCGACGACACGACGACCGCGTCGGCGCCATTGACGTTCTCGGCAGCGTGGCCAAGCACGGTACGCACGCCGAGTCCGGACAGCCGCCGGGTGACCGAGTTTTCGGCGAGATCGGAGCCGCTGATCGCAAAACCGAGATTGGCCAGCACTTCGGCAATGCCGCTCATACCGGCGCCGCCGATGCCGACAAAATGAATACTCTTGACTTTATGCTTCACTGAACCAGTTCCTCGCACATGCGTGCAACGTCTGCGGTCGCCTCTGGCTTGGCCAGTTGACGCGCCTTCGCGGCCATTTGCTCGAGCTGAGCAGGGGCGTATTTACGCAGCAGGCTGATGGCTTCCGGCGTCAATTCGCTCTGCGGTAGCAGCATGGCGGCGCCAGCCAGCGACAGAAAGCGGGCGTTGGCAGTCTGGTGGTCGTCGACCGCATGCGGAAACGGCACCAGAACGCTCGCCACGCCGCTTGCTGCCAGCTCGGCAACGGTTAGTGCGCCGGCCCGACAAAGCACCAGGTCAGCCCATTGGTAGGCAGCGGCCATGTCTTCGATGAAAGCCGCACAGGTGGCCTGCACTCCGGCGAGGCGGTAATTCTCCTGCAGTTGCGCGAGATGTTTCTCGCCGGCCTGATGAAGCACTTCGGGCCGCACCGCAGCGTCGATCAGGGCCAGGCCCTTGGGAACGATTTCGTTAAGTGCGGCAGCCCCCAGACTGCCACCGAGGACCAGCAGGTGCAGAGGCGACTGGCGGCCGGCGAGGCGCACTGCCGGCGCTGGCCCAGCGCTCATTTCCGCACGCAAGGGGTTGCCGACCCAGACTCCCTTCGGCAAGACATCCGGAAAGCCGCAGGCCACCCGGTCGGCGAACCTGGCGAGCACCCTGTTGGCCAGACCAGCGACCGAGTTCTGCTCGTGAATCACCAGCGGATAGCGCAACAGGGCCGCCATCAGGCCGCCTGGGAAGCTGATGTAACCGCCCATCCCGAGGACGACGTCGGGCTGCACGCGGCGAAGTTCGCGCTGCGCCTGCCAGCACGCCGAGAAGAGGTGAAAGGGAAGCAGTAACTTGCGCAACAGGCCCTTGCCACGCAGAGCGGCAAAACGGACCCAGGCCATTTCGTAACCACGCGCGGGCACCAGCTTGGCTTCCATGCTCTCCGGGGCGCCCATCCAGACCACTTTCCAGTTGCGGCTGCTGAGCAGGTCGGCCACCGCCAGCCCCGGGAAGACGTGCCCTCCCGTACCTCCGGCCATGACCAGCAGGGTCTTGTTGGTCGCCGCAGCATGCACAGCCGGCGCGCTCATACCTCGGCCCCGCGCATCAACTGACGATTCTCCCAATCGATGCGGAGCAGCACCGCCACCGCCACGCAATTGGCCAGGATCCCCGAGCCACCAAAGCTCATCAAAGGCAAGGTCAGGCCTTTGGTCGGCAGCAGGCCGCAGTTGACTCCCATGTTGATGAAGGCTTGAACACCAATCCAGACGCCGATTCCCTGTGCGACCAGCGCCGAGTACAAACGCTCGAGGGCGACCGACTGGCGACCGATGGCGAAAGCGCGTTGAACGAGCAGCCCGAAGAGAACGATGATCACCAGTACGCCGGCGAATCCGAGTTCTTCGGCGATCACCGCGAGCAGGAAGTCGGTATGCGCTTCGGGCAGGTAGAACAGCTTTTCGACGCTGGCCCCGAGACCGACCCCGAACAGCTCGCCACGGCCGAAGGCGATCAGCGAGTGCGACAATTGATAGCCACGGCCGAAGGCGTCTGCCCAGGGGTCCATGAATCCGAAAATGCGGTCACGACGGTAAGGCGAGAAAATGATCAGCGCCGCAAAAGCCGCGGCCAGGACAATGATCAGGACGACGAACAGGCGCGCCCGCATGCCGCCGAGAAAGAGAATGCTGAAAGCAACCGAGATGATCACCACGAAGGCGCCAAAGTCGGGTTCCTTGAGCAGCAGCACGCCAACGGCAACCATGGCGCAAGCCATCGGCAGGAAAGCTTTCTTCAGATCGTGCATGTGCGCCATCTTGCGCACCGTGTAGTCGGCCGCGTAGAGAACGGCGCAAAGTTTCATCAACTCCGAAGGCTGCAGGTTGACGATGCCAAGAGGAAGCCAACGCTGCGCGCCGTTCACTTCGCGGCCCACACCGGGAATCAGGACCAGGGCCAGGAGCAGGCAGCCGCCGACGAAAAGCCACGGGGACCACTTCTGCCAAGCGATCATCGGCACCTGAAAAGCGATAGCGGCCGCGAGGAGCCCGATGATCAGAAAAACGGCATGGCGAACCAGATAGTAGGCCGGCTGATGGCCTGTCGCGCGCGCCGCTTCGGCGGTCGCCATCGACGCCGAGTAGACCATCACCATGCCGATCAGCAGCAGGATCAAAGTGCTCCAGAGGAGCGCCAGATCGATCTCGGAAGGCAGGCGGCGCGGCGTATCGAACGTGCTCAACATCAGGCAGCCTCACTTTCGAGGCCACGAACGGCGTCAACAAACGCTGCCGCGCGATGGGCGTAATTGCGGTACATGTCCATGCTGGCACACGCCGGCGAGAGCAGAACGGCGTCACCGCGTTGCGCCTGCGCGGCACACCAGTGAACGGCTTCGGGCATGTCCAGGCAGCGCCGCAACGGCACCTCGGAGCCGGCCAGCAGCGCAGCGATGAGCGGCGCATCGCGCCCGATCAGGGCGATCGCACGGGCATGCCGGTCAAGCGCTTGACGGAGCGGCGAAAAGTCCTGCCCTTTGCCATCGCCACCGAGAATGATGGCCAGCTTGCAGCCCAGTCCCTCGATCGCGGCGAGGGTGGCCCCGACGTTGGTTCCCTTGGAGTCGTCGAAATAGCGGACTCCCTTGATCTCCGCAATCCGCTCGACGCGGTGCGGCAGACCCGTAAAGGCCGCCAGGGCCGGCAGTACGGCCTGCGGATCGATGCCAATCGCCGCGCACAAGGCCAGTGCGGCCAGCGCGTTGGCCGCGTTGTGACGGCCTACGAGCTGCAACGCCTTGAGCGCGATCAGTTTCTCCTCACCACGCACCAGGCAGTCGTCGACGAGTCCGTAATCGCTGGCCTGCGCCGGGGCACCGAGGCCAAAGCTGACGCAGCGACGGTCGCTGCGTGCGGCCGCCAGACTGCGCGGATCATCGCGATTGACGACCATCACGCCGCGCCCCTGAAAGACACGCGCCTTGGCAGCGCTATAGTCGTCAAGGCCAGTGTAGCGGTCGAGGTGGTCTTCGCTGATATTGAGCACGGTCGCCGCATCGGCGGCCAGAGTGTGCGTCGTTTCGAGCTGAAAGCTCGACAGTTCGAGGACCCAGACCGCCGGCAAGTCGTCGCCATCGATCGCGGTCATCAAGGCATCGAGAGCCGCCGGGCCGATATTGCCGGCGACGGTGGTACGCCGGCCTGCGGCCCGGCACAGGGCACCGACCAGGGCAGTGGTTGTCGTCTTGCCATTGCTACCGGTGATGGCGATCAGCGCAGCTTGCGGAGTCAGGCGGCGCACCGCCCAGGCAAAGAGCTCGATTTCGGAGACCAGCGGAATGGCGTGCGCAACGGCGTCCTGAAGCAGCGGCTCCTGTACCGGGACGCCAGGGGAAATGGCGATCAGTTCGACACCCGCGAAGGCCGCAGCCGAGAACGGTCCGGCGAAGAGGACCGCTGCGGGCACGGCGGCGCGTAGCGCTTCGGCCTGCGGCGGCGCGCTACGGCTGTCGGCGACACGCACGCGTGCGCCCTGCCGGTCCAGCCAGCGGGCCATCGCCAAGCCGCTTTCGCCGAGGCCGAGGACGAGCACCAATTTCCCCTGTAGTTCCATCTCAGCGCAGCTTCAGGCTGGACAAGCCGATCAACACCAACATGATGGTGATGATCCAGAAACGCACGACGACCTGTGTTTCTTTCCAGCCACCGAGCTCGAAATGGTGATGCAGCGGTGCCATGCGGAAGATCCGTCGGCCACCGCTTAGCTTGTAGTAAATGACCTGTGCGGCCACCGACAGGGTTTCGGCGACGAAGACGCCGCCCATGATCGCCAGCACGATTTCCTGGCGGACGACGATCGCCACGGTGCCCAGGGCTGCGCCAAGTGCCAGCGCGCCGACGTCGCCCATGAACACTTCAGCCGGGTAGGCGTTGAACCACAGAAAGCCAAGCCCGGCACCGACCATGGCGCCGAGAAAAATGGCCAGTTCACCAGCACCCGGAACATAGGGCAGCAAAAGATAGCGGGCATAGACCGAGTTTCCGGCCACGTAGGCGAAAATGGCCAGGGCCGCAGCAATCATTACCGCCGGCATGATCGCCAGGCCGTCGAGACCATCGGTGAGGTTCACGGCATTGCTGGTACCGACGACGACCAGGTAGCTGAGGACGATGAAGCCGATGATTCCCAGCGGATAGGCCACCGTCTTGAAGAATGGCACGATCAGCTGCAGCTGTTCCGGACCGCTGGCGCTGAGGCCAAGGTAAAGCGCTACCAGCAAGCCAAGCGCCGATTGCCAGAAGTACTTCCAGCGGGAAGCCAGCCCGCGCGGATCGCGGTTGACCACTTTTTGCCAGTCGTCGTACCAGCCGATGCCGGCGAAGCCGACGGTGACGATCAGCACCACCCACACGTAGCGATTGCTGAGGTCACTCCAGAGCAAGGTCGTAAAACAGACCGCAACGACGATCAGCGCCCCCCCCATGGTCGGTGTTCCCGACTTCACGAGGTGAGTCTGCGGACCGTCCTGGCGCACCGCCTGACCAATTTTCTTGGCTGCCAACCAGCGGATCAATGACGGCCCGGCCAGGAAGGAAATGATCAAGGCCGTCATCGCCGCGAGGACGGCGCGCAGGGTGATGTAACCGAAGACGTTGAAAGCGCGCACATCCTGCGCCAGCCATTGGGCGAGTAGCAGCAGCATCAGTCGCCCCCGTCAATCGCTGGCAAGACAATGGCGTCTGCCACCCGCTCCATGCGCATGAAGCGCGAGCCCTTGACCAGAACCGTGGTTTCCGGGTTCAGCTCGGCGATCAGGGCGGCGATCAGTTTGTCGAGGTTCTGGAAGTGCTCGCCACCGCTGCCGAAATTGTGCGCGGCGAGAGCGCTCGCCTCACCAAGGGTGAACAGGCGATCGATCCCCTGGCTTTTGGCATAGCCGCCGATTTCGTCGTGAAACTGGCCGCTCATCGCGCCGATCTCGCCCATGTCGCCGAGGACCAGCACGCTGTGCCCGATGGTTGCCGCGAGCACATCGATGCCGGCGCGGACCGAGTCGGGATTGGCGTTGTAGGTATCATCGAGGAGGAGCGCACCGTGCAAGGCCGCACGCCGTTGTAGCCGCCCCTTGAGACCCTGAAAAGCGCTCAGGCCAGCCTGCACAGCGGCCAGCGAGACTCCGGCGGCGAGACAGGCGGTGGCGGCGGCCAGCGCGTTTCGGGCGTTGTGCTGCCCGGGAAGGGCGAGCACAATCTCGACCTCGTCGCCGGCAGCGGCGACGCTGAGCCGGCTTTCGAGACCGTGCAGATAGAAGCGACCGCGGACGTCTGCGGCTTTTTCGAAGCCGAAAGTCATCATCCGCAGGGCGCGACTCTGACTGCGCCAGAGTTCCGCCCATTGGTCGTCGGCGCAGAACACGGCGATGCCACTCTCGTCGAGTCCCGAATAGATACTGCCTTTTTCGGCGGCGATCGCTTCGAGCGAGCCCATTCCCTCGATATGCGCACGCTGCGCGTTGGTCACCAGGGCGACGCTGGGGCGCGCAATTCCCGCCAGATAGGCAATCTCACCGGGATGATTCATGCCCATCTCGATGATCGCCGCACGATCACTGGCCTGCAGCCGCAGCAGCGTCAGCGGCAGGCCGATGTCGTTGTTGTAGTTGCCCCGGGTGACCAGCAGCGCATCGCCGTAGACGACTTTCAGGATGCTGGCGATCATTTCCTTGGTCGTCGTCTTGCCATTGCTGCCGGTGACGGCAATCAAGGGCAGCGTGAAACGGCCGCGCCAATCGGCGGCCAGGGCACCGAGTGACAAGCGTGTTTCAGCCACCTGAACCAAGGGCAGAGAGAGCTCCTGCAGCCCATCGACGGCATCGGCGGCGACCACTGCGGCGACCGCGCCGCGGGCCTTGGCGGCGGCTAGGTAGTGGTGACCGTCGAAATTGTCGCCGCGCAGGGCAAGAAAGAGCTCGCCGGCTGCGCTGCTTCGGCTATCGGTCGACAGGCCGCAGAACTGGACATTCTCGCCAAGCAGTTGGCCGTCGGTTGCGCGCGCAACGGCCAGGAGATCCATCATCACGGTCATTCGGCCATCTCCTGACGAGCAGTGAGTGCGGCACGCGCTTGCAGGACGTCGGAAAACGGCCGCCGCACGCCGCGGATCTCCTGATACGACTCGTGCCCCTTGCCGGCAATCAACACCACATCCGCGGGGTGTGCGGCAAGGAGGGTGCGCTCGATCGCCTCGCCGCGATCGACAAAGACTTCGGCAGCCGGTGCCGCGACGCGAATCTCGTCGATAATCGCCTGCGCATCTTCGCCACGCGGGTTGTCACTGGTCAACACGACATGATCGGCGCGCGCTGTGGCGATCGCTCCCATCAGCGGTCGCTTGCCGCGGTCGCGATCGCCACCACAGCCGAAAATGACGAGCAGGCGGGCACCACGAGCTGTCGCCACCGCCCGCAAGGCGCCCAGTGCGCTGTCCAGGGCATCGGGGGTGTGTGCGTAATCGACGACCACCAGCGGTTCGTTGCGGCCGCCGATCTTCTCCAGGCGACCGGCTGGCGAGGGCAACTGCGCGAAGCGTTCGGCGACGGCTTTCGGCGTCAAGCCGGCGTCGATCAGGACGGCGGCAACAGCGAGGAGATTGGAGACGTTGTAACGACCGAGCAGGCCGGTTTCGACCAGCGCGCGCCCGTTCGGAGCACAAAGCCGGAAGCGCAAACCGTCGACGCTTTCCTCGACCTCTTCGGCGCGAAGCGTCCCCTGCCGACCGTCGGGGCTGTCCTGCTGGGTGTAAGCGACCACTTTGGTGGCCGAACTGAGCGCCGCCAGCTGGCGCCCGAAAGGGTCGTCCAGATTGCACACCGCCAGGCGCAGCCTGGGCCAGGTAAAGAGTTCTGCCTTGGCCTGTGCGTAGGCCTCGAAGCTGCCGTGATAGTCGAGATGATCGCGCGTCAGATTGGTGAATACGGCGACATCGACGCGGGCGCCGTCGAGGCGACCTTCGGCAATGCCGATCGAACTGGCTTCCAGCGCACAGGCCTGAGCCTGGTCGTCGGCAAAGCCTGCCAGGGAGCGCATCAGGGTCGTCGCTTCGGGTGTCGTGAAGCCGGTCTCGAACAAATGGCCGGGGAAACCGGCGCCCAAGGTGCCAATGATGGCGCAGCGGCGCGGGTGGCAAGCGGCAAGCCATTGCGTCACGGTGGTCTTGCCATTGGTGCCGGTAACCGCGATCAGCGACAGCCGCTCACTGGGCCGCCCGTAAACAGCCTCTGCCAGCGGCCCACACAGTGACCGCAAGCCCTGCACCGGCAAATTGGCGATCCGCCACTCAGCGTTCCAGGCGAAATCGGCGGTCGCGGCAGCACCCGCCTCCCAGAGGACAGCGCAAGCGCCCGCGGCGATAGCCGCGGCAATGTGTTTGCGGCCATCGGCCAGGTCGCCAGGATAGGCGAGAAAGAGATCGCCGGCGCTGATCTGGCGGCTGTCGTCGCTGGCGCCGCTGGGCAGCACGCCAAGCGCCGCCAACTGCGCCAGCATATCGCGGGCAGTCGTGTCGGCCTTCATAAAGGCATCCGCCCTGCTCACAACCTGGCCTTCGTCGCGGGCTTGGCGCTCTGCGCAACCTCCAGCGGCGCATCCGGCGCGATGCCCAGCGTCCGTAAGGTGCCAGCCATCACCGCCGCAAATACCGGTGCCGCCACTTCGCCACCATAGTACTTGCCGCGTGGCTCGTCGATCATCACGGCGACGACCAGGCGCGGATCCGAGGCCGGCGCAAAACCGACGAAGGACGCGACGTATTTCTTGGTCGAGTAGCGACCGCCTTCAAGCTTGCGCGCGGTACCGGTTTTGCCGGCCACACGATAACCCGGGATCTGCGCCCTGGGAGCCGTGCCACCGGGCCGTACAGCCATCTCGAGCATGGCCCGCACCTCGCGCGCCGTCTGCGGGCTGAAGACTTGCTCGCCACGCGGCCGCGGGGAAGCAACACGGGTGAGCGAGAGCGGCACCAGATCGCCATCACGCGCAAAAACCGTATAGGCGCGCGCCAACTGAATCAGGGATACCGATATGCCATGCCCGAAGGACATCGTCGCCTGCTCGATGGGCCGCCAGGTCTTCCAGGGGCGCACCCGGCCGCTGACCGCGCCCGGAAATCCGAGAGCCGGTACCTGTCCGAAACCCACACCGTCGAACATCGCCCACATCGCTTGCGCCGGCAGCATGGCCGCAATCTTCGACGCGCCGACGTTGGATGACTTCTGGATGACCTCGGCAACGCTCAGCACTCCGTAGCGATGGGTATCGGAAATCGTCGCCGTGCCGATCCGCAAGCGACCGGGCGCACAGTTGATCGGGGTGTCGAAACGGACCTTGCCAGAGTCCATTGCCAGGGCAATGGTGAATGGCTTCAGGGTCGAGCCGGGCTCGAAAGTGTCGGTCAAGGCACGGTTGCGCAGCTGGGCGCCGGAAAGATCCGTGCGATTGTTAGGGTTGTAGGTGGGCCAGTTGGCCAGGGCCAGGATTTCGCCGGTCCTGGCGTCGAGGACAACGACGCCGCCAGCCTTTGCCTTGCTGTCGGCGATGGCCTGCTTGAGCTGACTATAAACCAGGTACTGGACTTTCGAATCAAGCGCCAGGTTGATATCTTCGCCGTCCTGAGGCGGCTTGATAGCGCCGACATCTTCTTCAACGATCTGGCCGCGCCGGTCCTTGATCACGCTACGGCTGCCGGGCGTGCCCAACAATTTTCCGTGGAAGGCCAGCTCAGCGCCTTCGAGCCCCCTGTCGTCGACGCCGGTGAAACCGACCATGTGTGCGGTCATCTCCCCAGTCGGGTAGAAGCGGCGATACTCCTTGTCCTGACCGATGCCAGGCAGCTTGAGCGCAGCCACCTGCGCAGCCACCGGCGGTGGAATCTGGCGGCGCAGGAAGACGAAAGGCTTATCGGTCGTCAGCTTGCGGGTCAGCGCCTGCGCGTCGGTCTCCAGCAGCGTGGCCAGTTGCTGTGTCTGCTCGGCGCTCAGCTGCACCGCCGGCGGGACGGCCCAGATCGACCGCATCGGCGTGGAGATGGCCAGCACGTCGCCATGGCGGTCGGCAATGCGTCCGCGCGAGGCGGTGATTTCTATGTCACGCCGGTAGCGTGACTCGCCCTTTTCCTGCAAGAAATCGGTGTCGAGTATTTGCAGGTAGAACGCACGGCCGATGAGAACCACAAAGGAAAAGAGAATCAGCAGCGCCATCAGCCGCGACCGCCAGGCGGGCAGGCGCAACTCCAGCAAGGGGCTCTCGGCGAATTTGTGGGCCACTTTTGCCTTGAAGCGCATCATCGCGACGCGCCTCCAGTCGGCGCCGTGGGGAGCAGAGTCTCGGCGTCAGGGGTGCGCATACCGAGCTTCTCGACGGCGATTTTCTCGATTCGCGGCGCCGTTCCCCAGGTCGACAGTTCAAGTTGCAACTGCCCGAACTCGACCTCGAGCTGACGCGTACGCTCGTGCTGTACGTCAAGCTCCTGGAAGAGTTGCCGCGCCTTGTGTTGCGAAGTGACCACGCCCAGGCTGCAAAGCATCACCACCAGGAGCAGGAGCAGATTCAGGCGCACCATTTCAGGCCGCCTTCCGGGCCAGTTTTTCGGCGACGCGCATGACGGCGCTGCGCGCCCTGGGGTTGGCGGCAACCTCTTCTTCGTTGGCCTTGAGCGGCTTGCCGACCAGGCGCAGCTCCGGCTGCGGCAGATCGACCGCACGCAAGGGAAGCTTCGCGGACAGGCGCTGATCGGGAGCGGCGGCGTCGCGCATGAAGCGTTTGACGATCCGGTCTTCGAGCGAGTGGAAGCTGATCACCACCAGCCGCCCGCCCGGCTTGAGGACTGTCATGGCCTGCGGCAGCACTAGCGTGAGTTGTTCGAGTTCTTGATTGATATGAATCCGTAGAGCTTGAAAGGTACGCGTCGCCGCGTCCTTGCCAGGCTCGCGGGTCCGCACGGCTTCGCGTACAAGGGCTGCGAGCTCGCCCGTGGTTGCAAGCGGCCGCTCTCCCCGAACAGCCACAACCTTCTTTGCAATCTGGACAGCAAACCGTTCTTCCCCATAATTCCTGATAACCTCCGTAATTTCCTGCACGCTGGCCCGCTGCAACCATTGCGCTGCGGTTTCCCCTTGCGTCGTGTCCATCCGCATATCCAGCGGTGCGTCGTAACGGAAGCTGAAACCCCGCTCCCCTTGATCAAGCTGTGGCGACGAGACGCCAATATCGAGAAGCACGCCATCGACGCCTTCCGCGACGTCGATTCCCGCCAGGCGCAAGGCCTCGCTCAACTCGCCGAAGCGCTGGTGCATGACCAGCAGCCTGCGATCCTGAATCTCTCGCGCCGGCAGCACCGCCTCCAGGTCGCGATCGAGAGCCAGCAGGCGACCGTCCGGCCCCAGCCTTTCGAGAATCGCCCGGCTGTGTCCGCCACGACCAAAAGTGCCATCGACATAGGTTCCGGCGGGTTTTATCTCCAGGGCGTCAACCGCCTCCCGCAGCAAGACCGTCTGATGCTGTGCCGACAAGCTCACAGCGCCAGATCCTCAAGCCCCGGCGGCAGACACTGATCGCTGAGGGCAAAGACCGCTTCCTGCTGTTGCTGCCAGCCGAGGTCGGACCAGATTTCGAAATGACTCCCCTGCCCGACCAGCCAGACCTGCTTTTCCAGCGCTGCGAACTGACGCAACTCGGGAGCGATCAGCAGGCGACCCGCCGCGTCCATCGTTTCTTCGCGCGCATTACCGACCAACAGGCGTTTGATTGCGGCCGATTGTAGATTCATGCTCGACGCAGCCAGAACCTTGTCGCGAATCGGCTCCCAGGCCGGCTCGGGATAGAGGAGCAAGCAACGATGCGGGTGCGCCGTGAGCACCAGGCGGCCGTCAGCGGCCGCGGCCAAAGCCTCCCGATGACGTACCGGAATAGCCAGCCTGCCCTTCACATCGAGACTCAACGCCGCCGCACCCTGAAACATCACCCCAACTCTTCCCCTGCAATCTTTCCGAGAACACCGCAATATTTCCCACTTTCTACTACTTGCCCCCACTTTAAGACAAAGCTTGCACGAAAGCAAGGTCTCTCTCAGTGCTTTTCTCAATAGCTACAAGGACTTATAGACGACTTCTGAAGCACATCAAGAGGCGCCATTGTTTTTATAAAACAATGGCGCCATTCCTGTAGTTAAAGTGATTTCTCAAGAAGCGCTTCTAAACCGGCCCTGCACACGACTTAAGCGCGCTAGAGGCGGCCGACTGGCGGCCAAAGGGAGGCAATGGAGGGGGGGAAAGGCTGAAATGGCGGCCGCGAGAACAGCCGGTCAGACGGGAAAAAAAGTGGGCAGCCGAGCGAAGGTGGGAAGCCGATCGATAAGCCGGGTTCTGTCGTGGACAGCCATTCCTCTAGACGTACTGTTACCAGCACGCTCAAGCAGCCTACCCGGAAGCAGCGCGAGCCACGCCCGTGCTTCCCTATTTGGCCTTGCTCCAGATGGGGTTTGCCGTGCCAGCCGTGTTACCACGGCTGCGGTGAGCTCTTACCTCGCCGTTTCACCCTTACCTGCACGCCCTCGGTTCTCTGAGCGCGGACATCGGCGGTCTGTTTTCTGTTGCACTTTCCGTCACCTCACGGTGCCCGGTCGTTAACCGGCATCCTGCTCTACGGAGCCCGGACTTTCCTCTCGGCGCAAGGACTTAACCTTTTGCCCAGCGGCTGCCTGACCGACTTCCCGCGCTGATTATACCCGCCGCCGCGTTCGGCCCGCGCGGAATTGCCAAGCATCATCGTAGTACGATGGGCTTTCGTTGGCCTCCGTCACCCCGGGCAGACCCAGCAATGGAAAAGGGTGAAAAGCGCGTGGGTCGCGGTGTCGTCCGGCCGCCACTTCGCTCGCCAGACGCCGGTCGACATCAGCCAACTGTTCGCACAGCGGCGCGCGCAGCCAATCCTCACCGACCTCGTGCAGCACGGCCTTGGCTGTCAGCCCGCGAAACGGTTGCAGCAGTTGCTCGTAGGTGGCGTGACCAAAGACAAAGCAGCGCAGCGCGCGACCGAGATCAAGGCGCCGCTCCCAGAACAGGGTTTTCCATTGAAAGCCGCGCAACAGGGCCAGCAGCGAGCAGTCGGAGGAGACAACGACAACCCCGCATTCATCGAAATGAGTCAGCGCATCGCGATCGCGACCGCGACCGCAGCGCGCGCCGGGCGCCGCCATCGCCTCGACGTGGCTGGCATTCAGCGCCGATTTACTCAGCGGAAAACTGAGCCAGACCAGAGCGTTAAAGAAATGGTGCCAGTTGCCGGGACGCGTCTCGACCTCGCCGCGCGCCCAGATACGAGTTTCGTAATCGACACCATCGCCTTGCGGCGCAACGAAAGACAGCCGTCGACCGCCAGCGCTGCGTAGATCGCAGCGCGCGCTGAGCAGCTCGAGCGACGCCAGCTCCGGGGCAAAGGGAAGGCATTCGATGAGCGGTGACAGTGGCGCGAACAAGCCACCCGGCGACGGCCAGGCTGCCAGGGTCACTTCCTCACCTGCTCACTGCTGCGCCGGCGCGCCAGCGTCCGTCGGCGTATCCCTCTGCGCAGCGGCAACGAAGCTCAAGCTGCCATTGCGCATCTCGAAGCTGCCCTGTAGGGGACCCATACCCTCCGCCGGCGCCTCTTCAAGCCGGGCAAAGCCCTCACAGGTCCGCGTCTCGACGACCAGCATGCGGCGCCCCTGCTTGAGAATCCAGGCACCGTTCCCGGGCGCGTACACCTCGACCGGAGTTGTGGCACCGCCCTTGCCCATGTCATGGCGGCGCATGCACTCGGGCATCCGTGCGGCAACAATGGAATAGGAAGCCGACTTCTCCCAGAAGAAATTCTGGATGCGAATCAGCGTCAGCGCGTGCTGGCTGGAGCCGTCGATCTCGAAGGACGCACGCTGATCGGAGCAGGCCACCAGCAGGGGCAGCAAGAACAGGGCCAATAAGGTCTTTCGCAGCACAGGAAGTCTCCTCAAGCGAATCCCGGAGCAGGCCGACGCGGGGCGATTCCCCGACATCAATCGAGCATCCGCCAGCGTAGCCGCTCACCGGCACGGAGCGGAACCAGCGCATCGTCGCCGAGATAGGAGAAAGCCTCGGCAACGCGCCACTCCTCCTGCACCAGCGTCACCGTCCCGGAATTGCGCGGCAGACCATAGAAATCGGCGCCATTGAAGCTGGCAAAAGCCTCCAGCCGATCCAGGGCGCCGACCGAAGCAAAGGCTTCCGCATAGAGTTCCAGAGCCGCGTGCGCCGTGTAGCAACCGGCACAACCACAACTGGTTTCCTTGCTGGTCCGTGCATGCGGCGCGGAATCGGTCCCCAGGAAGAATCGCTTGCTGCCGGAAGTCGCTGCGCGTATCAGTGCCAGCCGATGCGTCTCACGCTTGAGAACCGGCAGACAGTAATGGTGAGGGCGAATACCACCGGCAAAAATGGCGTTGCGGTTGTAGAGCAGGTGATGCGCGGTAATCGTCGCCGCCAGGTTCGGCCCCGCACTGCCCACGAAATCAGCAGCATCGCGGGTCGTGATGTGCTCAAAAACGAGCTTGAGACCCGGGTAACGCGCCAGCAGGGGCTCCAAGACGCGTTCGATGAAGCGTTTCTCGCGATCGAAAACGTCGACCTCCGGATCGGTCACCTCGCCGTGCACCAGCAAAGGCATTCCCGAGCGCTCCAGCTCGGCAAGGGCCGGCGCGCATTTGTCGAGATCGCTGACGCCGGCGTCCGAATTGGTCGTCGCGCCTGCCGGATACAGCTTCACCGCATGTACGAACTGGCTAGCGACGGCCAGCCGCACTTCATCGGCCGAGGTACGGTCGGTCAGGTAGAGAGTCATCAGGGGCTCGAACGACCAAGCCGGCGGTAATGCCGCCAGGATCCGCGCGCGATATTCACCCGCTGCAGCAACGGTGGTCACCGGCGGGCGCAGATTGGGCATCACAATGGCGCGGGCAAACTGACGCGCGCTATGCGGCAAAACCGTGCGCAGCGCATCCCCGTCGCGCAGATGAAGGTGCCAATCGTCAGGACGAGTAAGAGTGATCTGCATTCTTGAGCCGCGGCGAGGAAAAGCCTGAATTCTAGATGATTTTCTCGCTTCGGCCGAACCTGGTCGAGCCGACGACGCAATGGCCAGCGGCATGATGGGCGTCGCACCTCCACCCGCGCAGCGCTCAAGCCCTCAGTCGCAAGGCCAATTCGTACAAGGTTTTCTTGCCGACACCGGTAATGGCGTGCGCCAGGCGGCTCGCCTGACTAACCGCCAGGCCATCGTCCAGCAACAGCTTGAGGACTCTTTCCCCTTCGATGCCGTCGTCAAGCGATGCGGCCCCGGAAACCACCAGCACAAACTCGCCACGCTGCCGGTTTCCGTCGGCCAGCAGCCAGTCATGCGCTTCAGCAAGCGGACAGACATGGATGGATTCGAACAGCTTGGTCAGTTCCCGGGCCAGGACCACGGTCCGCGCCGGACCGAAGGCATCAGCCAGGGCGAGCACGGTGTCGAGAATGCGGTGCGGCGCCTCGTAGAAAACCAGGGCGTAGGGCAACTGGAGCAGCCCGCGCAAAGCCTCGGCGCGCTGCCCCGCCTTGTTCGGCAGAAAACCGTAGAACAGGAAATGCGGGTCCTCGAGTCCGCTGGCGGAGAGCGCCACGATCGCCGCACAGGGACCCGGCAAGGGGACCACGCGATAGCCGGCAGCGCGCACCCTGGCCACCAGCCGCGCCCCCGGATCGGACACCGCAGGGGTGCCGGCATCGACCACCAGCGCCACCGACTCGCCGTTCGCCAGGCGCGCGATGACCTGTTGCGCGGCAGACTGCTCATTATGCTGATGCGCCGCCAGCAGACGTGCAGTACAGCCATAATGTCTGAGTAGCAGCCCGCTGTGACGCGTGTCCTCGGCAGCCACCCACGCCACCTGCCGCAGAACATCGATGGCACGCTGACTCATGTCGCCAAGATGGCCGAGCGGCGTCGGTACCACATACAGTGCAGGGAGTTCTTCGCTCATGACGATCCATCGGCAGGTGAACGACAAAGATAGCACGGCCGGGGCAGGCGAACGCCCGGCAACACCGGGTTTGCTCGCCGAACGCCTGGCCGCGGCCTTCCTCGAACGGAACGGCCTGAGCATCCTGGCACGCAATTACCGTTGCCGCGGCGGCGAGGTGGACCTGATCTGCGAGGACCGACAGGTGCTCGTCTTCGTCGAAGTGCGCCTGCGCCGTAACGCCTGCTACGGCGGTGCTGCGGCCAGCATCACCCGCGCCAAGCAGGGCCGCATCGTCCTCGCTGCACGCCATTACCTGGCCTCGCATACAGCCACTCGGCGGGAGCCCGAATGCCGCTTCGACTGCCTGCTCCTGGACGCCCTGTCCGAAGCGGCGATCGAATGGTTGCGCGACGCCTTTGCCGCGGCGTGAGGCAGGCCGCCGCCCGCCACGCCCGAAGCACCCGGGTCTGAATCGTCAGTTCGGCGGGCCGTGCACCGTGAACTGCACTGCGCGATCTTGTCGACGCCCTGGTGTTAAGATCTCCGGCACTTCTTTCAGCCGAGTCAAAGCTCATGGATTTGATCACTCGCATCAGCCAGCACTTCAAGGACAGCGCGCAGACCAAGCTCGACGCGATCGAACTGCTCGCCGGACCGATTGCCCAGGCGATCGAGTCAATGGTCGCCTGCCTGCTCAACAACGGCAAGATCCTTGCCTGCGGCAACGGCGGCTCGGCTGCCGACGCGCAGCACCTGGCCGCCGAACTGGTTGGCCGTTTCGAAGCTGAAAGGCACGAACTGGCAGCGATTGCCCTGACCACCGACTCGTCGATCATGTCGGCGATCGCCAACGACTATGGCTTCAGGATGGTATTCGCCAAGCAGGTCCGCGCCCTCGGCCAGCCCGGCGATGTGCTGGTGGCCATCTCGACGTCAGGAAACTCACCCAGCGTCGTCGAAGCGATCAGTGCCGCGCACGAGAACGAACTGCGAGTGGTGGCTCTCACTGGCAAAGGCGGCGGCGCGATCGGTGAAATGTTGCGCGAAGGCGACGTCCATATCCTGGTGCCGGCCGAACGCACCGCACGCATTCAGGAAACGCACCTGCTCACCATCCACTGCCTTTGTGATGGCATCGATTGCCTGCTCATGGGAGTTGAAGAATGAAGAGAGCTCTGGCCACCAGCCTGCTTTGCGGCGCAGTCCTGGTACCGGCCTTGCAGGGGTGCATTTCGGTGCTTGCCGTCGGCGCCACGCAAGCCACGCTGGCCGCCGTCGACCGCCGCGCGCTGGGCGTTCAAAGCGAAGACGAAAGCATCGAATGGAAGGCCGCGCTGCAGATCGGCCCGCTAGGTGGCCGCGAGTCGCATATCAACTTTACCAGTTACAACGGCAAGGTGCTCATTACCGGCGAAGTTGCGTCCGAGCAGACCAAGGCAGAAGTGGAACGGCAGGTCGCCGCGCTACCGGAAGTGCGAGGGGTCTACAATGAACTCGTGGTCGCGCCAATCTCTTCGTTCGGGACGCGCAGCAACGATTCCTACCTCACCGCCAAGGTCAAGTCACGCTTTGTCGAGGCCGGCCAGTTCAACCCCGTCTATGTCAAGGTGGTGACCGAAAACGGTGTCGTCTACCTGCTCGGCCTGGTCACGCAGCGCGAGGCCGACGCGGCAATCCAGCTCGCGCGCACCACGAGCGAGGTCAAGAAAGTCGTCACCCTCCTGGAAATCATCACCGATGCCCGTGCCAAAGAGCTGGACGCCAAGCTGGAGCCGCAGCCAGCGAAGCCCGATAACGTCACGAGCGGCGGATAGTGTTCCGCTAGTCCTTCCGGCCAGCAGCGGCGGCCGTTTCCGGTCGCATCCTCCTTGTCCGCGTAATCAGCGTAGTCAGCGTCGACCACCAGGATCTGCCGGCTTTTTCTTGCCCCAGTTGGCGTGGGCGTTGCGGCTGACAATATAGTCGGCAAAGAACTTCATCCAGATGGTCGACCCGGCAATCGCCGTCCAGGTGTCGTAGGCGACGCCGCCGATCACCACCATCAGGATCACCGCCACAGCGATGGCTCCGGCAACCAGGTTGATGGCGGCCACGTAGGGCGCATACTTCGCCGCATCCGCGGGCGGCTCGCCGCGCTTCAGCGCCACCTGGGAAAAGTCCTGTTTGAAGAGAATTTGCCACGCCCGCCGCAGCCAGAAAAAAGCGATCGGGAAGAGGCCAAGAAACAATATCCATGTAATCGCAACGCTGATAGTCATCCAGTACTCCTCTTGTTCCGTGCACGGGTGCCCACGAAAAGAAACCAAGCACGTCGGCAAGCGAGCAAAGAAAAACCCCGCCACAGCTGCCGGCGGGGTTCTTCTTGCCCGCTACCGCCGGCGCGAAGGCCGGACGGCAGCATGATCATAAAGCTAACACGGCTCAGTGAGCACCCGAAACAGCCCCGGAGCCGCGCGGGATGCGCACCGACTCGACCATTGCCTGGATGTGCTCCGGGGGTTCCGGAGTCATCTTGTCGACAATGAAGGCAACGGCGAAGTTGACACAGGCTCCGATGGCACCGAAGGCTTCCGGCGTGATGCCGAAGAAGCTGTTCGGCCCGCCGATCAGGTCGACGTATTCGGTACCCTTGATGAAGAAGATACCCTTGGCTGCGAAGACGTAAAACAGGGTGACGAAGAGGCCGGCCAGCATGCCGCTGATTGCGCCTTCCTTGTTCATCTTCTTCGAGAAGATACCCATCATGATGGCCGGGAACAGCGAGCTCGCCGCGATCCCGAAGGCCAGCGCCACGGTACCAGCTGCGAAACCCGGCGGATTGAGGCCCAGATAGCCAGCGATGACAATCGCCACGGCCATCGAGATCTTGCCCGCCAGCAGCTCGTTTTTCTCGCTGATGTCAGGAACGAAAACGTTCTTGATCAGGTCGTGCGAAATAGCGGCCGAGATGGCCATCAACAAGCCAGCGGCAGTCGACAGAGCGGCAGCCAGGCCACCGGCAGCAACCAGCGCGATGACCCAGTCCGGCAGCAAGGCGATTTCCGGATTGGCGAGAACGATGATGTCGGCGTTGACCGTCAGCTCGTTGCCTTTCCAGCCGGCACCTTCGGCCTTGGCCTTGAACGCGTCGTTCTTGGACTTGTCGTTGTAATACTGAATGCGACCGTCGCCATTCTTGTCTTCCCACTTCAGCAGGCCGGTCTTCTCCCAGCGCTTCATCCAGTCCGGACGCTCCGCGTACACCAGTTGCGAATCGGCGGCGTACGGATCGGCGTTGCCCATTACGACACCCGGGGTGATCGTGCGCAGCAGGTTGGTCTTGGCCATCGCCGCCACGGCAGGCGCAGTGGTGTAAAGCAGGCCGATGAAGATCAGCGCCCAACCGGCGGAACTACGTGCAGCAGCAACCGTCGGCACCGTGAAGAAGCGCATGATCACGTGCGGCAGACCGGCGGTACCGATCATCAGCGACATCGTGTACACGAACATGTTCAACATGCCGCCGGCGTCCGACGTGGTGTAGTTGGCGAATCCCAGATCGCTTACGACCAGGTCCAGCTTGTGCAGCAGCGAAACATCCTGGCCGACTATGTTGGAACCTAGACCCAGTTGCGGGACGGGGTTGCCGGTCAGCTGGATCGAGATGAAGATCGCCGGGATGATGTAGGCCGAGATCAGCACGCAGTACTGCGCGACCTGCGTGTAGGTGATCCCCTTCATGCCACCAAACACCGCATACACGAAAACGATGCCCATCCCGACGTAGATCCCGGTTTCGCTCGTCACTCCCAGGAAGCGCGAGAAAGCAACGCCGACGCCGGAGTTCTGACCGATGATGTAGGTCAGCGAAGCGACCAGCAGGCAGAGAACGGCAACCGTGCTGGCGGACTTCGAGTAGAAGCGATCGCCGATGAACTGCGGCACGGTGAATTTGCCGAACTTGCGCAGGTAAGGCGCGAGCAGCATGGCCAGCAACACGTAACCACCGGTCCAGCCCATCAGGAACAGACCGCCGCCGTAACCCATGTTGGAGATCAGGCCGGCCATCGAAATGAACGAGGCGGCCGACATCCAGTCCGCGCCGATCGCCATGCCGTTCATCACCGGCCCGACTTGGCCGCCAGCGGCGTAGAAATCGCTGGTGGTCCCGGCACGCGCCCATAGTGCAATCGCAATGTATAGGGCGAAAGTCGCACCGACCACCAGGTAAATCGTTGTTTGCAGTTCCATGTTGGCCCCTTATTCTTCGTGAACGTCGAATTGACGGTCGATTTCGCCCATCTTCTTCCGGTAGTAGAAGATCAGCGCGATGAATATGTACATCGCTCCCTGTTGGGCAAACCAGAAACCCAGGGGATAGCCACCCAGATGGATGCTATTGAGTGCGGGTGCGAACAGGATGCCCGCTCCAAACGAAACAAGGAACCATACTATGAGGATCTTGGTGAGCAACCCGAGGGTCGCCGACCAGTAGGCCTTTGCGCTGTCTTCCATGATTACCTCCTCCAATTTTTTTTGATCGATTGAGCGGCCCCCAAAGCCTCCAAGGGAACCACCGGGGCGATTATTGATGTCGATTCTTACTGGAAGCTGACACCACTCTGGAAAGTCAGGCTTGCGCACAGGCTGTCGTGGGGTCGCGCGGTCGCGGCAGCAGTCGCCGTTGCGCGAAGGGCAGACGGCGCCTGCCTAACGGTCATGACAGTCGAGATACCCCGGATGATGAAAGTCATGACCGTCCCACTCTTCCCCCGGCCCTTCTCCCGCAAGGGGCGAAGGGAGGTTCGTGAGTCGCTTGCGCGACTTTCACATTAACTCCGCCAGAAACCCGGCGTCAGCAGGACCAGCAGAGTGAAAATCTCGAGGCGTCCGAGAAGCATGGCCCAGGTGCACACCCAGGTCTGCAAGTCGGTCAGCACGGCGTAGGTCGAGGCCGGGCCGACGAGATTCAGTCCAGGACCGGTGTTGTTCAAGCAGGCGACGACGGCGGAGAAGGCGGTGATGATGTCCAGTCGCGTGGCGACCATCAGTAGCGTCATCACGACGATGCTGACCACGTAGATGAACATGAAGCCAAGTATGGCGTGCAGCACCTGGTCCGGAATGACCGTCGCGCCGAAGCGCACCGTCTGCAGGCCGCGCGGGTGCATGGCCCGAGTCAGTTCGCGCGACACCTGCTTGTAGAGCACGACCGCGCGCATCATCTTGATACCGCCGCCGGCCGAGCCCGAGCAGGCGACGAAGCTGCCCAGAAAAAGGATCCACAGTTGCCCGAACAGGGGCCACTGCACGTAATCGGTGGTCGCGAAGCCGAGCGAAGTGGCCAGGGATACCGAGTGGAAAGCGACGTAGCGCAGGGTCGTCAGGAAATCCGCGTAGATCGCCTCCGGCCAGAGGTAGACCGAAAGCGCCAGGATGCTCAGTGCCAGAATGCCCAGGAAATAGTGCGCCTCGATGTCGGCCAGATAGGCACGCAGCGATCGCTGCGAGAAGGCCAGGAAGTGCGTGCTGAAGTTGATGCCGGCGAGCAGGGCGAAAAAGATGACCACCAGTTCGATATCGAGACTGTCGAAGTGGCCGAGACTGGCATCCTTGCTGGAAAAACCGCCGAGACCCATCACCGAGAAGGCGTGCATCAACGCGTCCCAGCCGTCCATGCCCAGGAAATACAGACTGCCGGCGCAGGCAGCGGTAAGGATCACGTAGACGACCCACAGGCCCTTGGCCGTCTCGGTGATGCGCGGCGTGATCTTGGAATCCTTCATCGGACCAGGGGTTTCGGCCTTGAGCATGCCGCGGCCGCCGAAACCGAGCAAAGGCAAAATGGCGACAGCGAGCACGACAACGCCAAGGCCACCGACCCAGTGCATGAAGGTACGCCAGAAGTTGATCGACAAGGGCAGTTGATCAAGTCCGGACAAGGCCGTCGCACCGGTCGCCGTGAGGCCCGAAACGGCTTCGAAGTAGGCGTCCGTCCAGGTCAGTCCGTCGATGTGCAGATACAGGGGTAGCGCGCCGAAAGCCGGCAGCAGTACCCAGATCAGGGCGACCAGCAGGAAGCTCTCGCGCACCCGCATCTCGCGCTGCTGCCTGCCTATCGAAAACGACAGCAGAACGCCGCTGAGGACGGTGATCAGCACCGCTTCGTCGTACGCGCCTTGCGCGCCATCGGCCGTCAGCCACGAGATGGCGAGCGGGATCAGCATCAGGAAACCGAAGCCGGTAACCAGCACGCCGAGGACATACAGCGCCGGTGCGAAACGCCCAAACATGCGCGCACCTCGCGAGTCGGTGGAAAGCGACGAAGAACCCGAGTTTTTTTCGATACTGGCCACCAGCGTTCTTGAGACCCGCCACGAGCATCGCCAAGCGACCCGCCAGGGGGCTATGCGCGAGGATCAGGGACCGAAATAAGCAGCCGCAGGAGCGAGAGAGCATCACCGATCCTGGCAGCCGCGATGTGGCGGGCATTCTATACCGAAAGTTTCGCCAAGGCGCCGCAGCGGGCCACGCAAGGCGTTTATCGCTTGCGCGCTAACGGTCATGACATGTCAAGATACCTCGATCATGAAAGTCATGACCGTTTCCCTCTTCCCCTGACCCTTCTCCCGCGAGGGGAGACGGGAGTTTCGTGAGTCGCGTGCGCGACTTTCACATTAAAAGCAGCACCCGTTCGATGCCGCCGTTGTTGGCCTGGCCGACGTAGCGCGCCAGCCAGTCGTCGCCAAGCAGGCGCTTGACCATTTCGACGACGATGTAGTCGGCCTCTGTGCCGCTGTCATCGTTGTAGCGGGACAAACCTTGCAGGCAAGAGGGGCAGGAGGTAAGCACCTTGATCGGACCGCTAAAGCCATCCGCCCGCTGCCGATCGACGCCGTTGGCGATCTCCTCCTGCTTGCGGAAGCGCACTTGGGTAGACACGTCGGGACGCGTCACGGCCAGGGTTCCCGACTCGCCACAGCAACGCGCCGAGAGTTCGACCTGCTGGGCCATCAGGCTGTTGACCACCTTGATGCCGGGCATGGTCCGCATCGGCATGTGACAGGGGTCGTGATAGAGGTAGCGAGTGCCGCTGACACCGTCGAGGCAGACACCTTTTTCGAGCAGATACTCGTGAATGTCGAGCAGACGACAACCGGGAAAGATCTGCTCGAAGTGGTATTTTTCGAGCTGGTCCATACAGGTGCCACAGGAGACGATGACGGTCTTGATATCCAGATAGTTCAGGGTGTTGGCGACGCGATGGAAAAGCACCCGGTTGTCGGTGGTGATCCGCTGCCCCTGGTCGGCCTCGCCGGCCGCCGTCTGCGGATAGCCACAGCACAGGTAGCCCGGCGGCAGCACGGTTTGCGCGCCAATCTCGTAGAGCATCGCCTGCGTGGCCAGAGCGACCTGAGAAAACAGGCGCTCGGAGCCGCAACCCGGGAAATAAAAAACCGCATCGCCGTCATAATCCGGGGCGCTGACTTTTTGCGGATCGCGGATGATCGGGACGATCTTGTCGTCCTCGATGTCGAGCAGCGCACGCGCCGTGCGTTTGGGAAGTCCGCCAGGCATCGGTTTGTTGATGAAGTGGATGATCTGCGACCGGAGCGTTGGCGAACCGAGCGTCGCCGGCGGTTGCCGCGTTTGCGCCTGGATCAGGCCCAGCGACTTCGCCGCCCGGTAAGCCAGGCGCTGCGCCCGATAGCCCCAGTCGATCATCAGCTTGCGCACCAGCTTGATGGTCGCTGGATCCTTGATCGTCAGGAAAGCCATGGCCGCCGCCTTCGCCGGCACGAATTTCTTCTTGCCCTGCTCGCGCAGGAGATTGCGCATGCGAATCGAAACATCGCCGAAATCGATATCGACCGGGCACGGCGTCAGGCACTTGTGGCAGATCGTGCAGTGATCGGCGACGTCATTGAACTCGTCGAAATGGCGCAGCGAAACGCCGCGCCGGGTCTGCTCCTCGTAGAGAAAAGCTTCGATCAGCAAGGAGGTGGCAAGGATCTTGTTGCGCGGCGAGTAGAGCAGGTTGGCGCGCGGAACGTGCGTCGAACAGACCGGCTTGCACTTGCCGCAGCGCAGGCAGTCCTTGACCATCGCCGAAATGTGGCCGATTTCCGACTGCTCCATGATCAGAGACTCGGTGCCGAGCAGCGAGAACGACGGCGTGTAGGCCTTGCTCAGATCGCCGCCCGGCAGCAGCTTGCCCTTGTTGAAATGGCCTTCGGGATCAACCCGGGCCTTGTAGTCGCGAAAAGGCTGGATTTCCTCATCGCTGAGGAATTCCAGCTTGGTGATGCCAATGCCGTGCTCGCCCGAGACAACGCCGTCGAGCGCCCGCGCCAGCGCCATGATCCGCTCGACCACGGCATACGCTGTCTGCAGCATCTCGTAGTTGTCGGAGTTCACCGGAATATTGGTGTGCACGTTGCCGTCACCGGCGTGCATGTGCAGGGCGACAAACAGGCGGCTGCGCAATGTCTGCTGCTGAATCGCGGCGATACGTTCGACGACCGGTCGGTAAATGACGCCGTCGAAAATGTCTTCGAGCTGCGGCTTGAGCTCGCTCTTCCACGACACGCGCAGCGAGTAGTCCTGCAAGCGATGAAAAAGCGTCGGCCTGGGCGCCCGATTCTTCAACTCGCCACTGCTCAGGCCACGTGTGGCGAACTGCGCTTCGGCCTCGTGCAGCGGCTGGTCGAGGCTGTCGAGCAACCACTGCCAGCGGGTGCGTACGCTGGCCACCGTTTCCAGCGCGGCGGCTCGACGTTCGCCGATCAACAGCTCCTTGTCGAGGTCGGCGTCGCCACGGTGCAGGGGCAGGTCGCCCTGCAGGAATTCGCTCAGGGCGTCGCAAAGGGCCAGCTTGTTGCCGATCGACAGCTCGATGTTGATGCGCTCGATGCCGTCACAGTATTCGCCCATCCGCGGCAGCGGAATCACCACGTCCTCGTTGAGCTTGAAAGCGTTGGTATGGCGTGAAATGGCGGCGGTGCGCGAGCGATCAAGCCAGAATTTCTTGCGCGTTTCGGCGTCGACGGCGATGAAGCCTTCGGCGCCGCGCAGATTGCACAGGCGCACCACTTCCGACGCGGCGCTCATCACCGCCGACTCATCGTCACCGACCAGATCACCGATGAGCACCATTTTCGGACGCCCGGCGTTTTCCGCTTTGCGCTTGGCCTTGGTCGCGTAGCCGACGGCGCGCAGATAGCGCTCGTCGAGGTGTTCGAGTCCGGCGAGCAGGACGCCAGCGGCCTTGCCGCCGCCCCCAGGCGAAAAATGATCGGTAATCTCGACAATCGCCGGCACCGCCTCGCGTACATGGCCGAAAAACTCGAGGCAGACGGTGCGGGTATGTTGCGGCATGCGGTGCAGAACCCAGCGCGCGGCGACGACCAGGCCGTCCGTGCCCTCTTTCTGGACACCGGGCAGACCGGCCAGAAACTTGTCGGTGACGTCCTTGCCGAGACCCGCCTTGCGAAAGCTTGAGCCAAGAATCTCCAGCATTTCGGGCTCGCCATAGAGCGTCTTGCCATCTTTGCGAAAACGCCTGATCTCGAAGCGCACCGTCTCCTGTTCGTGGATCTTGCCGAAGTTGTGGCCGATGCGCGTCACTTCCATCAGATGACCACTGGGGTCGACCATCTTCCACCAGGCCAGATTGTCCACCGCCGTTCCCCACAGCACCGCCTTCTTGCCGCCAGCGTTCATCGCCACGTTGCCGCCGATGCACGAGGCATCTGCCGAAGTGGGGTCGACCGCGAACACCCGCCCGGCAGCCGTCGCGGCTTCCGCGACGCGAGCCGTGACCACCCCGGCACCGGTACGGATCGTTGCGTAGGGGCGATCACATCCGGGCAGGCGCATTTCCTCGACAGCACCGATGTTCATCAACTTCTCGGTGTTGATCACCGCCGCCAACGGCGTCAGCGGAATCGCACCGCCGGTGTAACCGGTACCGCCACCGCGCGGAATGATGGTCAGCCCGAGTTTGATGCAGGCACGCACCAGGGCGCCGATCTCTTCCTCACTGTCCGGATTGAGCACCACGAACGGGTATTCGATGCGCCAGTCGGTGGCATCGGTGACGTGCGAGACGCGCGCCAGGCCGTCGAAAGCAATATTGTCGCGGCGCGTATGCCTGGACAGGGCTTTTGTGACCTTGCTGCGCAGCCTGGCCGTAGCGTCGAAATGGTGCTCGAAAGCGTCAACCGCCGCCGCGGCGGCGACGATCAGTTGCTGCACGCGTTCATTGCCCTGGCGACGCTTCTCGATCTCGCACAAACGATGGCGAAGCGCAGCGATGAGCGCCACTCGCCGCTCGCGACTGGCGAGGAGATCGTCCTCCAGGTAGGGATTGCGCTGTACCACCCAGATATCGCCGAGCACCTCATAGAGCATCCGCGCCGAGCGACCGGTAACGCGTTCGGCGCGCAACTGGTCGAGCAAGGCCCAGTTTTCCGCGCCGAGCAGACGAATGACAATCTCGCGGTCGGAAAAAGAGGTGTAGTTGTAGGGGATCTCGCGCAGGCGTGCGTTCATTGATACTCTCTGCTAGCAGCAAAGCGCGAATTCTAGCTTATTGCAGTGCAACAGCGATGGCCGCCGGGCAGGCGAGCTTTCCGCTCGAACCAGTCGCACGGCCTGCCGCTTCCTCCGGTATCCTGTCGCCATCAGCTTGGGAGGGCGCATGTACAGGAACACTTGTCGGGCGACTGCTTTCGCCAGCGGGCCTGGACTTTGCCGGCGGCGGGACCGGCCGGCTTGATTCACGAAACACTGCTCGACCTCCTGGCCAGCATTGCCTGGCCGGCGGCGATCGCCATCGCCTGGACCGTCGGCGAACTGGCTTACCGCTGGCTAGCGCTGCCGCGGATCAGCAGTTATGGCATCGCCGGCTTCTTGATGACCGCCAGCCAGGGGGGATTTCTCCACAATCCGTCGGGAACGCCGATCGCTCTCCTGGCTCATTTCGCTTTCGGACTGATCCTGTTCGAGCTTGGCTATCGCATCAATCTGCGCTGGCTGCGGGTCAACCCGTGGCTGGCAATCACCGGCGTGGTCGAGGCGAGCGGCTGTTTTGCGGCGGTGTTCATGCTCGCGCAAGCTTTTTCCTTGCCAATGGTGCCGTCACTGCTTCTCGCCGCCCTGGCCATGGCCACCTCGCCGGCAGCTGTGCTACGGGTGGCCAACGAACTGCAAAGCTCCGGCCAGGTCACCGAGCGCCTGTTCCATCTCACCGCCTGCAACTGCCTGCTCACTCTGTTCATCTTCAAGGCCGTCGTCGGCTACTGGGTGCTGGCCAGCGCTGGCAGCGCCTTCGAAGCGGTCTGGAATACCCTGGTAGTGATCGGCGTATCGGTCGCCATCGGCGCCACCTTCGGCGTTGCCGTTCCCGCGCTGCTCCGCCAACTCGGCAACATCGACCGCAATGCGACCGTCGCCTTTGCCGCCGCGGCCTTGCTGCTGACGGCTGTCACGCACGCCTTCAAGTTCTCGCCGCTGCTGGCGGCGCTGGCCTTCGGACTGGTCGCTCGGCACCGGCGCGCGATTCTCTCACAGGCGCAGCGCAACTTCGGCACCCTGGGCGACCTGCTGACCGTGCTGTTATTCGTTTTTATCACCGCCTCGCTCGACTGGCAGCAGGTACGCAACGGACTCACCCTGGCATTGGCCGTCATCGCCGTGCGTCTGACGGTCAAGATGGCAGCCACCACCGTCTTCGCGCATCTCAGCGGCGTCAGTTGGCGGAAAGGCGCGTTGACCGGCCTGGCAATGACGCCGATGTCCGGCCTGGTCATCGTCCTCCTCGAACAGACCCGACACCTCAAGCTCTACGCACTCGATCAGGTGGCCGGCCTGGCGGCGATCGTCCTGCTGCTGGAAGTGATTGGCCCGGTCGTTACCCGCCGGGCACTGGTCTGGGCTGGTGAAACGCATCAGCCAGAGGGCCGCTGAACATGCCTCTCGACCCCTTCAAGCCCAGCGCGTCCCTGAGCATGGGAATCGAGCTCGAACTGCAATTGGTCAACTGGACCGACTTCGACCTCTCGGGCTCGGCCAGCGATCTCCTCCACCTGCTCGGCCACCGCACTTTCCCCGGCGACGTCAAGCCCGAGATTACGCAAAGCATGATCGAAATCTCGACCGCCGTTCATCACCAGCACGCCGAACTGTTGGCACAACTGCGCGACATCCGCGACGCCTTGGTGCGCGGCGCTGACCGCCTCAACGTGGCCGTCTGCGGCGGTGGCACGCATCCCTTCCAACGCTGGTCGCAGCGGCGCATTTTTCCCAATCCGCGCTTCAATCAGCTATCCACGCTCTACGGTTATCTTGCCAAGCAGTTCACCGTCTTCGGACAACACATTCACATTGGCTGTACCAGCGCCAACGAAGCGCTCTACCTGCTCCATTCATTGAACCGCTACGTGCCGCACTTCATCGCCCTGTCGGCGTCCTCGCCTTTCTTCCAGGGAGTCGACACGCAATTCGACTCGGCACGCCTGAATTCGGTCTTTGCCTTCCCCTTGAGCGGCCGCGCACCCTTGCTGCTCGACTGGCACGAGTTCGAGCATCGCTACTTTGCAAAAATGGAAACCACCGGCGTCGTCAAGCACATCAAGGACTTCTACTGGGATATCCGCCCAAAACCGGAGTACGGCACGATCGAGCTGCGCGTCTGCGATACGCCGCTCACCGTTGACCGGGCGGCGGCGCTCGCCGCCTACCTGCAGGCGCTCTGCCGCATGCTCCTGCAACGCGACGAAGCGCCACCCGTCGAAGACGATTATCTGGTCTACAACTACAACCGCTTTCAGGCCTGCCGCTTCGGCCTCGATGGCGTGCTGGTTCACCCCAAGAGCCACGACAGTCGGCTGCTGCGCCAGGACATCCTGGCCACCCTCGCCAGACTTGAACCCCATGCCGCGGCCCTGGACAGCGTCGGGGCACTCGAGCAGCTACGCCATGAAGTGAGCTCGGAAGGCAACCACGCCAGCTTCCTTCGCCAGCACTTTGCCGATGCGGGTAGCGTTCAGGGCGTGGTCGACGCCGCGGTAACGCTCTTCCGGCGGGGGAGAAGCAGGTAAGGCAGCTGCCGCGAAGTGAGCGGCGACCACTTCACCTGCTAGAATCCTCGTTTTCCCTCGCTGCACACCGCCGCTGCCAAAATGCCCATGGACTACCTCGAAAGAATACTCAACGCCCAGGTCTACGATGTTGCCAGCGAAACCCCCCTTGATTTTGCACCCGGCCTGTCGGCGCGTACAGGTAACCGGGTGCTGCTCAAACGCGAAGACCTGCAGCCCGTTTTTTCCTTCAAGCTGCGCGGCGCTTACAACAAGATCTTTCATCTCTCGGCCGACAGACTGAAGCGTGGAGTGATCTGCGCTTCGGCCGGTAATCATGCGCAAGGCGTGGCGCTGGCAGCAGCCAAGCTCGGTTGTCGGGCGGTGATCGTCATGCCGACGACGACGCCGCAGATCAAAATCCAGGCAGTACGAGCCCTTGGCGGTGAAGTGGTGCTGATCGGAGAATCGTTTGACGACGCCTTCACACATGCTCGCGAACTCGAGAAATCCGAGAAACTGAGCTTCGTGCACCCTTTCGACGACCCGGAGGTGATTGCCGGCCAGGGGACGATAGGCATGGAGATCCTCCGCCAGCACGCCAAGCCGATTCATGCCGTGTTCTGCTGCGTCGGTGGCGGTGGACTGATTTCGGGCGTTGCCGCCTACGTCAAACGGGTCCGGCCGGAAACCCGGATCATCGGCGTTGAAGCCAGCGACGCCGACGCCATGACCCGGTCGCTGGCCGCCGGCAAGCGCATCCGGCTCGACCATGTCGGCCTCTTTGCCGATGGGGCGGCGGTCAAATACGTCGGCGAGGAGACCTTCCGCCTCTGCCAGATGTACGTCGATGAAATGGTCCTGGTGAATACCGATGCCATATGTGCAGCAATCAAGGACGTCTTCGAGGACACCCGCGCGGTGCTCGAACCGGCAGGTGCTTTGGCGGTCGCCGGTGCCAAAGCATACGCCCGCGCACACAAGCTGAAAGACAAGGCGCTGGTCGCCATCGCCTCCGGCGCCAACCTCAACTTCGACCGTCTGCGCTTTGTCGCCGAACGCGCCGAACTCGGCGAGCAACGCGAAGCCGTTTTTGCCGTCACTCTGCCCGAGAAGCCCGGCGCCTACAAAAACTTCGTGGCGCTGATCGGCTCACACAACATCACCGAATTCAACTACCGCTACAACGACCAGCGTGACGCGCACGTCTTCGTCGGTATCCAGGTCTCTTCCCGGGCCGAGTCGATAAAGCTGCTCGAACAGCTGCACAAACACGATTACCCGGCCCTCGATCTGACCGACGACGAAATGGCCAAGGGGCACATTCGCCATCTGGTGGGCGGCCACTCACCAGGCATCAACAACGAGCTTCTTTACCGTTTCGAATTTCCCGAGCGCCCCGGCGCGCTGATGAAATTTCTCAACAGCATGAGCGCCGGCTGGAACATCAGCCTGTTTCATTACCGCAACCACGGCGCCGATTACGGGCGAGTCCTGGTCGGCATGCAGGTGCCGCCAAGCGAAATGAACGAATTCGAGGACTTTCTGCAGAAAGTCGGCTACGCGCACTGGAATGAGACCAATAACCAGGCCTACAAGCTGTTTCTTGGCTAGTTGTCCGCCTCTGCGTCACAGACGGGCGCAGCAATGATAGGCTGTGCCGACGACGCCACCGGTAACGACTTGTCACATGCCGCTGTTGGTTCCTGAACCAGTCCACACAGGACACTTTCCGAGGAGAGCATCCACATGACCATGAACATCGTCAACAACGTCACCGGCCTGATCGGCAATACCCCACTGGTCAGACTCCACCGCATCACCGCCGGTATCGAAGGCACCATCGCCGCCAAGCTGGAGTTCTGCAATCCGGCGCACAGCGTCAAGGATCGTATCGCCATGGCGATGATCGACGACGCGCAAGCAGCAGGACGAATCCACCCGGAAACCATCGTTCTTGAACCGACTTCGGGCAACACCGGCATCGGTCTGGCGATGGTTTGCGCGGCACGCGGGATCAAATGCTGCTTCGTGATGCCGGAGACGATGAGCCGCGAGCGCCGCCTGCTGCTCAAGGCTTACGGCGCCGAACTGGTCCTCACGCCCGGCCCGGACGGCATGGGCGGCGCCATCAGCCGCGCCGAGGCCATGGCCGCCGCCGATTCGCGCTACTACATCCCGCAGCAGTTCGAAAATCCGGCCAATCCGGCCATTCACCGCGCGACGACGGCCGAGGAAATCTGGCGCGACACACATGGCAAGGTGGACATCTTCGTTTCGGGCGTCGGCACCGGGGGCACCATTACCGGTGTCGGCGAAGTGCTCAAGGAGAGGAAGCCCGGCGTGCAGGTGATCGCCGTCGAGCCCGACGCTTCGCCGGTGCTCTCGGGCGGAGCGAAGGGGCCGCATCCGATTCAGGGCATCGGCGCCGGCTTCGTGCCGAAAGTGCTGAACACCGCCATCTACGATGAAGTCCTACGCGTCACCGCCGAAGACGCTTTTGCCACCGCCCGCAGGATGGCGACCGAAGAAGGCCTGCTGGTCGGCATTTCGTCCGGGGCAGCCGTCTGGGCGGCGATGGAAGTCGCGCGCCGCCCACACAACGCCGGCAAGCTGACCGTGGTCATCATCCCTTCCTTCGGCGAGCGCTACCTGTCGACCGCACTCTTCGCGGACCTGGAAGTCTGAGCGGCGTGCGGCCGGAGAAACACGACGCTTTCGCCGGCGTCATCGACCGGCGCGGCGGTGATTCGCTCAAGTGGAACCGCTACGCTGGCCGCGACGTTCTCCCCTTGTGGGTTGCGGACATGGATTTCGCGGCGCCGCCCGCGATTGTCAGGGCTCTTGAAAAACGCATCGCGCACGGCTGTTTCGGCTACGCGGAGGCCACACCGGCTCTGCTCGAGGCCGTCCTCGGACATCTCCAGCGCGCCTACCGCTGGCAGGTGGAAGCGGACTGGCTGGTCTGGTTGCCGGGCCTGGTCAGCGGACTCAACGTCGCCTGCCGGGCCGTCGACGGCGATGTGCTGACGGCGACGCCGATCTATCCCCCCTTCCTCTCGGCACCCGGCCTGTCCGGCAAGGCGTTGGCAACCGCCGCCCTGCAGCAGCTTGCCGGCCGCTGGCTCTGGGACTTCGCCGCCTTGCAGCGCGCGCTGACCCCAAACAGTCGCCTGCTGCTGCTCTGCCACCCGCACAACCCGGTGGGACGCGCCTGGGACGACGACGAGCTGGCGCAAATCGCCGCCTTCTGCAACGAGCACCAGCTGATCGTCTGCTCGGACGAAATCCACTGCCAGTTGCTGCTCGACCAACAGCGGCGGCACCGGCCCCTGGCGATGATTGATGCCGACCTCGCCCAGCGCAGCATCACCCTGATGGCACCATCGAAAACCTACAATATTCCTGGCCTCGGCTGCGCTTTTGCAGTCATCCCGAACGCCGCGCTACGGCGTCGCTTCACGGCCACGATGCGCGGCGTCGTCCCGCATGTGAACGCCCTTGGCCTGGCGGCCATGGAAGCCGCCTATCGCGACTGCGACGACTGGCAGCAGGCGCTGCTCGCCGTTCTACGCGAGAACCGTGATCGGGTCACAGCTGTCCTCGGCGACATTTCGGGTCTGCGCGTAAACCACGTCGAGGCCACTTACCTGGCATGGATCGACGCGCGCGGTCTGGGCGTCGGCGATGCCACGGCTTTCTTCGAAGAAGCTGGCGTCGGCCTCTCCAATGGCGCAGATTTCGGTCTCCCCGGCTGGCTGCGACTCAATTTCGGCTGCCCGCGCGCGACGCTGGATGCGGCCCTCGAACGCATGCTGAACGCCTGTTCGAGATTGCCCAGGGCGGCGACGACTTCCTGAACCTCCACGAAGACACCCGCGACCGCGAGTCGGCGGCACGGCTCGCGGACCGGATTCAGCAGCGCTTAACGCAGCGGTCGGAAGACACCGGCTTCGGTCACCATTGCGTCGAGTCGCTGGTCGTGCGGCTCGGGGGAAATGCTGTCCAGCCGGGCGAGTTCGAATCCCACCCCGACCACCAGCGGTCGCGGCGAAAGAGATACCAGAGTGCGGTCGAAATAGCCGCCACCGTAACCAATGCGGTAGCCGGCGGCGTCGAAACCGTTCACCGGCAAGAGCAGCGCCTCGGGAATCAGGAAGTCGCCGCAGGCCGGCGTCGGGATGCCATAGCGATCGGCGAACATCGCCGTGCCCGCCGACCAGGCGCGAAAAGCCAGCGCTCGCTGTTCCTCGATCACCACCGGCAGCAAAGCCCGAAAACCTGGTTTGCCCGCGCTGGCCCATTCGTCGATCAGCGGTCGCAGGTCGGCTTCATTCTTCAGCGGCCAGCAGAAGCCGACAGCCAGCACCGCCAGTTGCGGAAAACCATCACGCAGATGCGTACGGACCCGACGGGACAGCTGCACGCACTCATCCGCAGTCAGAGCCAGCCGGCGCGCGAGCAGGCTTTTGCGCAGCGCGCGGCGGGCGGCAAAGCGCTCGTCGGCGACACGATCAAGCCCATCGATGGTGATTCCCGGCATCGCTCCAGCAGCCATGTGATATGCTCAAAACAGATATTTTTCGAGAAATCCAGCTTACCATGAAGTTTCGCCACAGCCTCCGCCACAGCTTTCGGTACACCCTTCTGGCCCTCCTCGGCGCCTCGCTGCTGGCGCCGCTTGGCACCTTGGCGAGCAGCTCCGACGAGCAGTTTCTGGCCGCGCGCAGCGCCGCTCGCAACGGCGACAAGGCCCGCCTGGAGCAACTGGCGCCAACGTTGCAGGATTACGAACTGGCATCCTACGTCGATTACTGGCAGCTTCTTCTCGACCTGAAGGAAGCCGATCCAGCAAGCGTCACCGCCTTCCTGAACCGCAACCCGAACAGCTATGTCGCCGAAAAGTTGCGCACCGACTGGCTCCGCCAAACCGGCAAGCAGCAGCAGTGGGCGGCTTTTGATGCCGAGTTCCCGCGTCTGCTGCAGACACCGCCCCAAGACATTGCCTGCTATTCGCTGCAGAGTCGGCGGGCTCAGGGCGACCCGAGCATGCTCGACGACGCCTTGCCCCTGTGGTTGAGCTTGCTCGAGCCTCCGGAACCCTGCTACCCGGTGCTCGAGGCGCTGATTCTCGAAAAGCGCGTCCTCGCCGATCTCGTCTGGGAACGAATCCGCAACCAGTTCGAGGCCAACAAGACCACCGCCGCCGCGTACAGCATGAATTACCTGCCGCCCAGCCAGACCCCGGACGCGAAACTGGCGCAAACGATCATCACCGCGCCGCTGCCCTGGCTGATCCGTTTGCCGAGCGACTTTTCAGCTAACCGCATGCAGCGCGAGCTGGCCATCCTCGGCATCCAGCGCATCGCACGCAACGACCCGCGCATGGCGGCACAGCAACTGCAGCGGATCGCGCCTTCGCTGAGCAAGGAGGAACAGGGCTGGGCGTGGACTCAGATCGGCCGCCAGGCGGCGCAGGACCACATGCCCGAGGCCATCGAGTGGTACCGCAAGGGTGGCGATACGCCACTTTCCGATGACGCGGCGGAATGGAAAGTGCGCGCGGCGCTGCGTGTCCAGGACTGGGGCGCCGTGCGCTCGACGATCGAAGCAATGCCGCCGGAACTGGCCGCGCAATCAGCCTGGGTCTACTGGCTGGGCCGCGCCTACCGCGCCGGCGGCAGGCTGGCCGAGGCCGACGCACAGTTCGCGAAAATCGCCGGTCAGCCCGATTTCTACGGCAACCTGGCCAGCGACGATCTCGGCCAGGCCATTGCACTACCGCCGCAGGCATCGCCACCGAGCCTGGATGAGCTGGCGGCGCTGCAGGCCAAGCCCGGCGTGCAACGCGCGCTGCTCTTCTTTCGCCTCAACCTGCGCTCGGAGGCGGTCCGGGAATGGAACTGGTCCCTGCGCGAAATGAGCGACCGGGAACTGCTCGGCGCGTCCACCATCGCCATGCGTGCGGATATTTACGACCGCGCCATTGCCAGCGCCGACCGTACCCGCAACGAACACGACTACTCGCTGCGCTACCTGGCGCCATTCGGCGATCAGGTGCGACCGGCAGCGCGCAGCCAGGCGCTCGACGACGCCTGGGTCTATGGGCTGATGCGCCAGGAGAGCCGCTTTGTGACCAATGCGCGCTCGGGGGCCGGCGCTTCCGGGCTGATGCAACTGATGCCGGCCACCGCCAAATGGGTAGCCGGCAAGATCGGCCTCAAGAATTACCACCAGGGCCAGGTCAACGACACCGAAACCAACTTGCTGCTCGGTACCAGCTACATGCGACTGGTACTCGAGGACCTCGACAATCACCCGGTGCTCGCCTCCGCTGCCTACAACGCCGGGCCGGGTCGGGCGCGCAGGTGGCGTGCCGACGTGCCGCTGGAAGGTGCGATCTATGCGGAAACGATTCCTTTCAGCGAAACCAGGGACTACGTAAAGAAGGTCATGAGCAATTCGGTTTACTACGCGGCGCTCTTCGATGGCCGACCGCAAACGCTCAAGAATCGGCTCGGGACGATCGCTCCGCGCACCGGCGGCGAAGCCAAGGGCGAGTAATTGCCTTAAAATCATGTTTTTCGACACTCATTTCACCGGTAGGACGCTATGGAACTCAAGAACGTGTTGTTGATTGGCGGCAGTGGTTTTGTCGGCGGCTGGATTGCCAGCTGCCTTTCACAACGCGGCGTACGGGTGACGATAGCCACCCGCCACCGTGACAACACCAAGAAACTGATCATGCTGCCGACGGTCAAGATGGTCGAAGCCAAGGTGAACGATCAGCAGGCACTCGTCGAACTGATGCGTGCTCAGGACGCGGTCATCAACCTGGTCGGAATCCTCCATGACCGGGATTCGCGCCTGCCGTACGGCAAGAATTTCGCCGCCGCGCATGTCGAGCTGACGAAAAGCATCGTTGCCGCCATGAAGCAGAGCGGCGTGCGTCGCCTGCTACATATGAGTGCGCTCAATGCCGCAAGCGATGGGGTGTCGGAATACCTGCGCTCGAAGGGAGACGGCGAAGCCGTGGCACAGGCGGCGATGGCCGAGTTGGACGTCACCGTGTTTCGACCGTCCGTGATTTTTGGGCCGGGCGACGCCTTCCTCAACATGTTTGCCAAGTTGCTGAAGCTTTTCCCGATCTTCCCGCTTGCTGGCGGTTCGGCACGCTTCCAACCGGTTTACGTCAGCGACGTGGCGAAAGCCTTCTGCGACAGCCTCGGCGAGCGCAGCACTTTTGGCCAGACTTACGATCTCTGTGGTCCGAAAGTCTATACGCTTCGCGAACTGGTCGAGTACACCGCCCGGATGGTCGGCAAGACGCGCCGCATCATCGATCTTGGCAACGGTGGCTGGGCTTACCTGCAAGCGGGCCTGCTGTGGCTGCTGCCGAAGCCGCCGATGTCGCCGGACAACCTGCGCTCGATGGACGTCGACAGCGTTACCGATGGTAGCCATGACTATCCGGATTGGCGGCCAACGGCACTTGAAGCCGTGGCCCCGAGCTATCTGTCGCCGGCCGAGATTGGGCAGGTTCGCCGCGACCGCTATCGCCTTCGTGCCGGTCGCTGAGCAGGCCAGCGCGCCGCGCCAGGTGCCAGCACTGCGCTGATGGAAATTTTCACGGTCGGCGGGGCGATCCGCGACGAGTTGCTCGGTTTGCCGGTTCAGGATCGTGACTACCTTGTCGTCGGCGCCTCGCCCGAGGAAATGCTGGCCCGCGGCTTCAAACCCGTCGGCAAGGATTTCCCGGTCTTCCTGCACCCACAGTCGCACGCCGAATACGCGCTGGCGCGAACGGAACGTAAGACCGGCAACGGTTACCAGGGCTTTGCTTTCCATGCCGCCCTGGAGGTCAGCCTGGACGAGGATCTGGCGCGCCGCGACCTGACCATCAACGCCATCGCGCGGAGCGCCGATGGCGTACTGATCGACCCCCACCATGGTATCGACGATCTGGCGGCACGCGTGCTGCGCCACGTCGGGCCGGCCTTCGTCGAAGACCCGGTGCGCGTTCTGCGCCTGGCGCGCTTTGCCGCGCGCTTCGCCGCTTTCACGGTGGCTCCGGAAACCGTGGTGCTGGCGCAAAAAATGGTCGCCAACGGCGAGCTGGACCATCTGGTTGCCGAACGCGTCTGGCAGGAACTGGCCAGGGGCCTGATGGAAGAGAAGCCGTCACGGATGTTCGAGGTGCTGCGCGAATGCGGCGCCCTGGCCCGGCTCCTGCCGGAGCTGGACCGCCTTTACGGCGTACCGCAGCGGGCCGAGATGCACCCGGAAATCGATACCGGAGTGCATGTGATGATGGTTGTCGATCAGTCTGCGCAGCGCCACTACGGACTGCCGGTGCGCTTCTCTACGCTGCTCCACGACCTTGGCAAAGGCGCCACGCCGGACGCCGATTTGCCGCGTCATCCGAACCACGAAGCGCGCAGCGTCAAACTGGCGGCCGAGGTCTGTGCGCGCCTGAGGGTGCCGCGCGAGTGCCGTGATCTGGCGCTACTGGTCGCCCGTTATCACGGCGACATTCATCGCGGTCCACAATTGGCGGCAGAGGACATCGTCGGCTTGCTTGAAAACACCGACGCCCTGCGCCGCCCCGAACGCTTCGAGCAGCTGCTCGAAGCCTGTGCCTGTGACTTCCATGGTCGCCTGGGCTTCCAGGAAGCGGCGTATCCGGCTGCGCCGCTGTTTCGCCAGGCACTGGCGCTGGCACGCGGCATCGACGCCGCGGCGATTGCCCGCAGTTGCAGCGAGCCAACCAAGATCGCTACGCGGATGCATGCCGCACGCGTCGCCGCGGTTGTACCACTCCTGACGCCTGAACAAGAAACTGCCCATCGACCGAGAACGTAGTCGACCGAAGCCGGACAGCAGGCGAATCCGAACCCTTCAGAGCGTCCGGCTGCGATCGCCGCTGACAAAGCCGAGCAGTGGCTCGGCAGCAATACCTTTGCCGAGCGCCATGACCTTGAACAGCTCACCCATTTCTGCTGGCGAGACCAGCTTGTTGGCGGCACTGGCCAGAGGCAGATAGCGCTTGGCGTCGCTGGCCGGGGTTCGCGCCAGGACTTCGCCTAGCCCACAGTTGAAGAGAAAGCTGGACTGCGTACTGTAGCCGAGCAGTTCCAGCCCTGCCTGACAGCCACTTTCAACGATCGCCGTGAAATCGACGTGCGCGGTGATGTCCTGCAAACCCGGGAGATAGAAGGGCTCGCCGTGCGCGTGGTGGCGATAGTGGCACATCAGCGTGCCGCTGCTGCGCTGCTGGTGGTAATACTCGCGCCGCGGGAAACCGTAGTCGATCAGCAACAGCGCGCCGCGCCCGAGGCGTGCCGCCCACTCCGCGACCCAGGCGCGTGCTGTCAGCGAGACCTCACTGAGGTAGTCCGAGGGCATTGCGCATGCGGCGGCCAGCGCCAGACCTTGTTCGAGCAGCCTGCCGCTGGCCGGGCGATCGACCCAGACAAAGCGCCCGTGGTCGACGGCAACACCGCGTTCGGCAAGCCCCGTCGGCTTCCAGACCAGGAGATGTACCGGCATCGCATCAAGCACTTCGTTGGCCAGCACCAGCCCATCGAAGCGCTCGGGAAGGCGCTCGATCCAGTGCACGCGCGACAGCAGATGCGGCGCCTGAGCGGCAATCGCCTGGCGCTGGCGCGCCTGCAGTTCGCCGGAGAGTTCGAGGATGGCGTAGCTGTCGGGCAGCCGGCCACGCCACTCGAGCTCGCGCAGCAAATCGGCGGCCAGCTGCCCGCTGCCAGCGCCAACTTCGACGATCTGCGGGGAGCTGAGTGCGAGGAGCTGTGCCACCTGTGCCGCAAGCGTCTGCGCAAAAACCGGCCCGAGTTCCGGGGCGGTGACAAAATCGCCCTGCGCACCGAACTTGTGAGCACCACCGGAGTAGTAGCCCTTCGCCGGCGCGTAGAGCGCCAGGTCCATGAACCGATCAAAACCGATCCAGCCGCCGGCTGCGTCAATCTCGCGAGCAAGGAGATCGCTGAGCGCCGCGCTGAAAGCCAGCGCGGCGGCGCTTGGAGCAGGCAAACCCATACTCGCGCTCAGAGCTGGCGGCTCCGCACGACGATCAAGCACCGCCACCTAACTGCCGAAGGCCTCGCCCGCCAACCGGGCGACGGCTCATTTTTCAGAACCCACAAAACGGACTTGTCCGTAGAGCTCGGGATGGGTAATCGCCAGCCAATGTTCAGCCTCTGACTGGGCTCGCTCCCAGGTCGCAGCGCGCAAGGCAACGAACTGCGTAGTGCCGTCGTCGCGCGGCCATTCGAGGCCATAGGAGTGGAAGCCGCCACGCCCTTGCAGGTGGATCTGACGGGTCAGACTCGGCAGCTCGCGGCGCAACTGCGCGCTGCCGGCGTCCACCTGCCGCAGCCGGAACCTGGGTCCTTTGCCCTGATGCTGGACGATGCACTCCTGCTTCGCGGCGTCTTCCTCAAGGACCATCCAGTCGCTGCAGCCTTCAATGATCGCGCCCATCGGCAAGCCGTCTTCCTCACGGACAATCTCGGCGCTAACGATCTGCGTCTGCGCACCGCCTTCGACGAGCTCGTGCCATGGCAGGCCCTGCCGCGTCGGTGGTGGGAAGGGAAGTGCATGCCGGCCTTGGCGAATGCGCGCGAACAGCGAAGACTTCCTGACGTCTTCGAGATCGATCGCCGGAAACGCCGCGCGCGGCTGCGCACGGAAATTGCCGGCCCCCATGTAGCCGACCTCCCAGAGCGTCTTCAACCATTCGGCCGTATCGAGGGCGACCTGTGCCATCTGTTCGTCAAACTCACGCTCGTCCGGCCCCTGCTCGCCACTGCTCGCCTGCCCGGCCAGCAGTTCCCCCTCGTGTGCGCGTGCGCGCAGCAACTCCTGCAACAAGCGATTGACCCACTCGGCGTCGTCTGCCGATAACTGCTCGATGCGCTCCGCCAGAATCATCAGGTCGTCGGCGTCAAGTGGCTGCTCCAGTTTGCTCATGGCTTTTTCCCCAAGTGTCTCGAGCGCTAGTCTACCGCGGCGACACCGGGACGGGTTGTTTTTCCAGAAGGAGGGGCAAAAATCCGTTAAAATCAGATCCTTGTTGCTGCCGGCCTGGAACGGGAGATGAGCGGAAAAACGATATTGGTGACCGGCGCCGCGCGCCGGCTAGGCAGTGCGATCGCCCGCGAATTGCACGCCACCGGCGCCAACCTGATACTCCATTATCGTCAGGCCTCGGCTGCCGCCGCAGCGCTGGCCAGCGAGCTGAACGCTGTCCGACCGTCTTCGGCGGCCTGTCTACAGGCGGACCTGCTGGACGTCGAGACTTTGCCACGGCTGGTCGCCGATACGGTCGCGCGCTTCGGCCGCCTCGATGCCCTGGTGAACAATGCATCGAGCTTCTTTCCAACTCCGCTGGGCACGATCGACCTGGCCAGCTGGGACGATCTGATTGGCAGCAATCTGAAAGCGCCGCTGTTCCTGACGCAGGCGGCCGCACCGCACCTGATCGCGGCGCAGGGGTCGGTGGTCACAATATCACCGACATTCACGCCGAGCGCCCGCTGGCGGCGTATCCGCTGTATTGCGCGGCGAAGGCCGGACTGCTTGGCCTGACGCGCGCCCTGGCCATCGAACTGGCACCGCGGGTGCGGGTCAACGCGGTCGCGCCGGGGCCGATCCTGTGGCCGGACAGCGGTGTTTTCGACAACGCAGCGCGCCAGGACATCGTCGCGCACACCCTGTTGCAGCGCGCCGGCTGCCCGCAGGATATCGCCCGGGCAGTGCGCTATCTGCTGAACGACGCGGACTACATTACCGGTCAGGTGATCAATGTAGACGGCGGTCGCACCGCCCATCTGTGACTGCTGACGCCGATTGAGAGGAAACGGTTGGAACAATCGAACACCCTGCAGCGCCTGAGGAAGCGCCTGGAGAGCAATACCGGCAAAGCCATCGCCGACTACAAGATGATCGACGACGGGGACACCGTTCTGGTCTGCATTTCCGGCGGCAAAGACTCCTACACCCTGCTCTCGGTCCTGATGGCACTGCGTCAGCGCGCGCCGGTGGATTTCCGGCTCATCGCCATGAACCTCGACCAGAAGCAACCGGGCTTTCCGGCCGAGATCCTGCCCGCCTATCTGGCCAAGCTGGGCGTCGAATATCGCGTCGTCGAACAGGACACCTATAGCATCGTCAAGAGCAAGATCCCCGCGGGAAAGACCACCTGTTCGCTGTGTTCTCGCCTGCGCCGCGGGGTCATCTATCGCACCGCCAAGGAACTCGGGGCGAACAAGATTGCGCTTGGCCACCATCGCGACGACATCGTCCATACGCTGTTCCTCAATCTTCTTTTCGCCGCTCGGCTGAAGGCGATGCCGCCGAAACTGCTGACCGACGACGGCGCGCACGTGGTCATCCGCCCGCTGGCCTATTGCAGCGAAAAAGACATCGCCCGCTTTGCCCGCGGCATGGCCTACCCGATCATTCCGTGCAATCTCTGTGGCTCGCAGGACAATCTGCAGCGCCAGAAGGTCCGCGAAATGATGGCCGACTGGGACCGCCGCTACCCGGGACGTACGGAGGCGGTGTTCTCTGCGCTGCAGCAGATCGTGCCCTCGCACCTCGCCGACCAGAAGTTGTTCGATTTCCAGGGTCTGCGCCCCGGCGATGATCCGGCGACCATGGATGGCGGTGATCTCGTCTTCGACCCGGCGCCGCTCAGCGAAATGCTGCCCCGCCTGCAAGGCTTGCCAGTAGCGGTGCTCGACCGGTGAGTAGCAAGGAAGAGATGCGTTCGATACTGATTGCCGCCATCGCCGGAAGCTCGAAATTGCTCGAAAAACGGGGCGGAACAGAAGAAGCCGCGCACGCCGTCGAGCGTTGCCGGAAGCGCATGGCGCGGGGGATAGAGGGCTTCCGCGGGCGCATCCTGCAGGAGGGCAAGCGCGACGAACTCACGGCGCTTTTCGAGAGCGCCGATGACGCCTGTCAGGCGGCCATCGCCATGCAACGGCGGGTAGCCGACCTGCCGCCGGTGTCTGGCGTCCAACTGGCAATCCGTGTCGGCTTTCATCACGGCCCGGTGCGCGAGAATGGCGCGGGTGCTCTTGGTGAAGGACTGAGCATCGCCGAGTCTCTTGCCAATCAGGCCACTGCCGCTCAGACCTTGACCAGCGGCCCGACCAGAGCTCGGCTGGCAGCACCCTTGCAAGCGGCGACGCGTTCCCTGCAGCAGCACCCGGAAAGCAGCCTGCCGGCGGCGTACGAGGTATTCGAAGTCCTGTGGTCTGAAGCCAAGGCACCGTCCAGCAAGACGCTCGTCGCTTCGCCCGCACCCTTGCCACCCAGGGACGGCGATTTGCGCCTGTGCGTACGCTATGGGGGTCAGGTCAAGTTGCTCGACAAGACGCGAGCGCGCGTCGACATGGGCCGTGACGCCAACTGCGCAATCACTATTCGCGACCGCCGCGCATCGCGCAAGCACGCGACGATAGAGCGGCGCGGCGAGCACTTCGTACTCAGCGATCTCAGTACCAATGGCACTTTCGTCACCATTAGCGGCGAGAACGAGCTGTTTCTGAGATGTGAGGACTTCGTCTTGCGTGGCAGCGGAATCATCGCCTTCGCTGCCTCGGCGAGCAGCTCGTCGGCAGACATCGCCGAATTCGAGCATCTTTGAGCGCAGGAGACACCCGGCACGCGCTGCCGGCGACCGTTTCCAGGGGCATCCTGGCGACTTGGCAAAGCAATCCGCTCAAGCCGGCGGCAGAGCGCGCGCGACAACCAGCAACGTTACCTGTTCGGCGCCCTGCAAGCGCACGCTCCGCGCCAGTTCGTCGAGAGACGCGCCAGTGGTCATTACATCGTCCACCAGCAGCACTCGCTTGCCGGTGAAATCGGCGGTGCACTGGAAGGCGCCGCGAACGTTTGCAGCGCGTTCGCGCCAGGGGAGATCGGCTTGGGCGGGAGTATGCCGAATGCGCCTGCAGCTCCGCAGGTCGATCGGGATGCGCCAGGCTCTGCTCACCGGACGCGCCAACTCGAGCGCCTGATTGAAGCCGCGCGCGCGCAAACGTAGCGGGTGTAGCGGCACGGGAACGATTAGATCAGCACAGCCGCTGGCCAGCAGCGCGGCAAGGCGGGCGCCGAAATAGCTGGCCAGAGCCAGGCGATGACCGTACTTGAACGACTGCACCAGCTTGTCCAGCGGAAAATCGTAACGCAACGCAGCCAGGGTGAAATCGTAGTGGGGTGGCTTGGCCAGGCAGCGACCACAGACCTCACCATGCGGCGTTGGCAGAGCACAGCGCGGACAGCGTCGTGCTGGCAGTTGCGGCAAGTCGGCCTCACAGGCGGAGCAAATCAGGCGGGCGCCGCTGCTCGCAGCGCACAACAGGCAGTCCTGGGTCAGCAGTCCGGCGCAGGATCTGAGGATCCGTCGGGCAGTTTGAGTTAAGATTGGCATCCTCGGAAGGCTCCTTACGAGCTCATCAATGCATGCATGAACGGTGGCCCAGCCGGCCTCAAACCACCCCCCAACCATAGGTCTAACCAATGAACGCAATTCCTCAAGCCGCGACACTTAGCCCGGATCGCGCCGTTTCGGCCCCAGCAGGCAAGTGGACGGTTGCCGATGTCGAAGCACTTTACCAGCTTCCCTTGATGGATCTGCTGTTTCGCGCGCAACAGGTGCACCGCGAGAACTTCAACGCCAACGAGATTCAACGCTCGACGCTGCTTTCGGTAAAGACCGGCGGCTGTTCGGAGGATTGCGGCTATTGTTCGCAGGCGGCGCGCTACAGCACCTCCACCGAACGCGAAGCGCTGATGCCACTCGATGAGGTGATCGCCGCCGCCCAGGCTGCCAAGGACAAGGGCGCCTCGCGCTTCTGCATGGGCGCCGCCTGGCGTGGCCCGAAAGACAAGGACCTGGCCAAGGTCACCGAGATGATTCGCACCGTCAAGTCCATGGGTCTGCAGACCTGCGTCACCCTGGGCATGCTCAAGGACGGCCAGGCCGACGAACTCAAGGAGGCCGGCCTCGATTACTACAACCACAATCTCGATACCGACGCCTCCTTCTACGGGCAAGTGATCACCACCCACAAGCACGCCGACCGGATCGACACCCTGGGACAGGTGCGTGAAGCAGGTATCAAGGTCTGTTCCGGCGGCATCATCGGCATGGGCGAATCGCGCCGCAACCGCGCCGCACTAATCGTCCAGCTCGCCAACCTCAATCCGGCGCCCGAATCGGTGCCGATCAACAATCTGGTGCCAATCCCCGGAACGCCGATGGCCAATGTTTCGCCGGTCGACAGCTTCGAGTTCGTGCGTACCCTGGCTGCCGCGCGGATCACCATGCCGACCAGCTTCGTGCGCCTGTCGGCGGGTCGCCAGGAAATGTCCGACGAGCTGCAAGCGCTCTGCTTTCTGGCCGGCGCCAACTCGATCTTTTATGGCGACAAGCTGCTCACCACCGGCAATCCGGAAGCGGATCGTGACGAAGCCCTGTTCGAGAAACTTGGCCTGCGCCCGATCTAGTCACTCATGAAAGCACCGGCGCAGTTCGTTGATCAGCGCCAGGTGCGACGCAGTTTTGCCCGCGCCGCGGCCAGCTACGATGAAGTGGCCGTACTGCAGCGCGAGATCGCGAGCCGCATGCTGGCCAGGCTGGACTACGTGCGCATCGAGCCGCAGCGCATTCTCGATCTCGGCTGTGGTACCGGCGCCAGCCTCACCGCCCTGCACGAGCGCTATCCCGGCGCTCTGCTCATCGGCGCCGACCTCTGCGAAAACATGCTGCGCGCCAGCCAGGCCTCGCGCTCACGCGTGCGCTGGCTGATGCCCTTCCTGCGTCGCCAGCGAACGCCCTTGCTGGCGGCGGATGCCGGCGCTCTGCCGTTTCCGCCGCAGTCGATCGGCCTGCTCTGGTCGAACCTGATGCTGCACTGGCTTGACGACCCGCTGGCGGTGTTTCGTGAAGCGCATCGCCTGCTCGACGTCGGTGGCTTGCTGATGTTCTCTGCCTGCGGACCGGACACCTTGAAGGAACTGCGCGCCAGCTTCAACGACGGCCAGGTGCACACGCAACGCTTCAACGACATGCATGACTACGGCGACATGTTGCTTGAATGCGGCTTTTCCGACCCGGTGATGGACGCCGAGTTGCTGACCATGACCTACGCCGGCTTCGATCAGCTGCTCATCGATCTGCGCCATAGCGGCTCGACCTGCGCCATGCAGACCCGCAACCATGGCTTGACGGGACGTGCGGCGTGGGCAAGGGCACGCGCGGCGTACGCGCGGCTCGCCGCTGACGATGGCCGCGTGCCGGCGACGGTGGAAGTGGTTTACGGTCACGCCTGGAAAGCGGCGCCGAGAAAACCCCCCGCCGGACTGAGCATCGTCCGCTTCGACCCGCAGCAGCGGATGCGTTGAGCGGGCCGCCAGCCACGAGCGCCGGCGGCCGAACTTTCCGACTTAGCGGAAGAACTCCTCAAGGCGGATGAAGACCTCGTGTTCGGCGCCGTGCCGACGCACCCCCAGGACGTCCTCCAGCTTCTCCACCTGCTTGACCATCTGCTCCAGACGTTGGTCTTCATTGACCAACAGCCAGATGCGACTGGTCGCGCCACTGCCCACCGGCATCACCAGGATACCTTCGACGTTGTAGGCGCGGCGCGAGAACAGACCGACGACGTGCGACATGACACCCGGGTGGTTGTAGACGTCCAGTTCCAGCACCGTACGAGCCACAGCCTGGTTTTCCATTCTTGAGATCGTGTTCATGGTTTTCAGCCTCCGATCATGTCTTTGTTGGCGGCACCGGGCGGCACCATCGGCAAAACCTGTTCGTGCATGGCGATACTGGCGTGAATCAGCATCGGGCCGCGGCTGGACAACGCCGCGGCCAGGGCTGCACGCGGATCGCTGGCCGTATCGAGATCGATGGCCGGCACGCCAAAGCCTTCGGCAACGCGAACGAAGTCGGGCATGCCCTTGAACTTCGAAGCGTAGATGCGCTCGCCGTAGAACATCGTCTGCTGCTGGAAAACCAGGCCCAAAGATGAATTGTTCATCAGCACGATCTTGACATTGACCTTCTCCTCGGCGGCGGTGACCAGTTCCTGGATATTCATCAGAATGCTGCCGTCACCGGTAAAGCAGACCACCGTCCGTTCCGGTTCGGCGAGAGCCGCGCCGATCGCTGCCGGCATTCCGAAGCCCATCGTGCCAAGACCGCCCGAGGTCAGCCACTGGCGCGGCCGGCGCAGCGGGTAAGCTTGTGCCACCCACATCTGATGCTGGCCGACGTCGGTGGTGATCGTCGCCTGATCGTCAAGGCAATCGGCGACGGCGCGGATCAAGCCGTAAGGCGTCCGCGGATCGTCGATTCCCGGCAGGCGTAACGGATGTGCTGCCTTCAGGCTGGCGACGCGCGCCAGCCAGGCTAGCCGCTGTTGCGCCTCAACGGCCGGCAACAAGGTCTGCAGCACCGCACCCACATCGCCGGCGATACCGACATGCGCGGTCTTGATCTTGTCCAGTTCCGAGGGGTCAATGTCGATATGGACGATCTTCGCCTGCGGGCAGAAACCGGCCACTTTGCCGGTCGCACGGTCGTCGAAACGCGCACCGACGGCGATCAGCAGATCGCACTCATCCAGCGCGAGGTTGGTAAAACGCGCGCCGTGCATGCCGAGCATACCCAGCGACAGCGAATGCTCGACCGGCATCGCACCGAGGGCCATCAGGGTCATCACCGTCGGCAGAGCGGCTTTTTCGGCCAGAGCCACAGCGGCTGCGGACGCTCCCGAATGCACGACCCCCCCGCCGAGGTAGAGAATCGGGCGGGAAGCCTCGTTGATCATCGCCGCGGCGACCGCGACCCGTTCAGCCACTGGCGCCGGAACGAGCTCGGCGACGCCGACCGCGGGCCACTCGCCGACCTCGACCACTTGATTCTGGACGTCCTTCGGGATGTCGATCAGTACCGGCCCCGGACGACCCGAAGCGGCGATCCGGAAAGCCCGCGGGACGACTTCGAGCAGATCCTCGGCACAATTGACCAGGAAGTTATGCTTGGTAATCGGGATACTCAGACCATAGGTATCGACTTCCTGAAAGGCGTCGCTGCCGATCATCGCTCGCGGCACCTGCCCGGTGATCGCCACCAGCGGAATCGAATCCAGCTTGGCGTCGGCAATCGCCGTCAGCAGATTGGTCGCCCCGGGGCCGGAAGAAGCCAGGCACACCGCCGGCATGCCGGTGGCACGAGCAATCCCCTGCGCCATGAAGCCGCCGCCCTGTTCGTGCCGCGCAAGCACGTGGTGAATCAGCGCCGACTGTGACAAGGCATCATAAATGGGCAGTATTGCTCCGCCGGGGATGCCGGCCAGGGTGCGAACCCCCTGTCGTTCCAGCAGGCGCACGACAATCTGTGCGCCGCTGAGGGTTTCGGATGTTTGCTTGGGCAAGAGACTCTCCTTCAATTGAATTGCGCTGCTGACTTGGCCGAATGTGGCGTCAGAAAAGAAAACCCCCGCCCGGCTTGCACCGGCGGGGGTTTCTGGAATGAGTTGTCGTTTCTTTCTACGCTTTGACTGAACTTCTCCCGGCCCTCGACGGTGTGTCGTCTGGTACGCGTACCAGGGGTACGACGCCTACCAGAGACACGCCGACAGCAACGACCGCACGTGCGCCAGTGGAAGCAAGCGGATTGGTATTATGGTCGTGGAAGTGGCGCATCGTCATCACGTTGAAGTCATTTGAGCCGAAGGCCAATTAGAACCGAGCGTGGAAAATAATGCAAGCCTTACGCGAGATCAGCAGCACCGAACACGCAGGCTGTTGTAGCAACAGGCTCAGTCGTGCCCGCCGGCCTCGGCTCTGCCTTGCGCAGCTCCCGCATCGCCTGCCGCTGGCAGCGCCTCGTCATCAGGAACTGGCAACGGCGGCGCGTCGAGCGCCGCGGCCAGCGGTACCTGGCGGTTGACTTGATAACTGGCAATCAGAATGAATGCCGACGACGCCAGGACCACCAGCATGATCGAACCGTCGAGATAACTGGGCAGCAAGAACGCTTCGCGAACGTGCAGGAAAAGCAGAACCGTAATCAGGCCGCGCGGGGCAATCCACATCAGAGGCCCGGCAGCCGCCGGCCCCAGCATCAGCCGCAACATGATGAAACGACTGCCGTAGACCACCGCCAGAACCAGGCCCGCACCCAACCAGGCCGACGACGACGTGAGGTCGGAGAGATCTGTCCAGTAGCCGAAGAGCACGAAGAAAAAGCCGCGCACAACGAAGGTCAGTTCCACGACCAGGGTACGAAACTCGGACAGCGTCGTTTCGTAGTCTCGGCTGATCCACAGACTAACCGGCCGAAAGCGGGTAACCAGCGACGGCTTATTGAGCAACAGGCCCAGAAAGAGCACCATAATCAACGGCGAGAGATGCAGCAACTCGCCTGTCGCGTACAAGGCGAACAAGCCTGCCAGTAGCGGCACAAAGCGGATCGGCCCCGACACGCGCAGCAAGAGGAGCATCAGCACCAGGGCGCAGAGCATCGACAACAGCAGCGACAGCACGCCGCCACCGAGCAGCGCCAACAGGGCACCAGAAAGCGTACCGTCCGAACCCAGCAGCGAAAAGAAAACCAGGACGCCGATAATGTCCGACATCGAACTTTCGTAGGTAATGAACTCGCGCGCCTTGGGCGGCAGAAACGTACAGCTGGGGATGGCCACCGCGCTGCTGATAACGGCTACCGAGCTTGCCAGGAGAAGGGCCTGCACGGCGCCGAGACCCAACACCCAGCGACCGGCCAGCGCGAAGCTGAGCGTGGCAATGACAAAACCCGCAGTCGCCAGCAGGAAGGTCGCCGCGATGAGGCGCAGGCGCTGGCGTCGCAATTCGATGTCCAGGGCGCCTTCCAGCACGATCAACACCAGGCCGATGGTACCGACGATGGGCACCAGGGTACCGGCCCAGCCCAGTGTCACTCCAAAAGAGTCGAGCAAGGGCCGCGCCAGAAGGCCGCTGGTGACCAATACGATCACCGACGGCACACCCGAACGCCGACAAAGACGCTCGACCGCGAAAACGATGAGCAGGAACACGGAAGCGCTGAGGATGGTGGGATAAGTCATGGTTCGATTCGAAGGCCAGGCACGCGTCGCGAACAAGAATCATCGCGCCAAGCGTGGGCTCCTGCAGGCAGCTCGCCAGCAAGGCCTTGAGCAGACAACAGCCGACGCGCTTCCGCCAGCGCTGTCAGAGCCACGACAGCGTCGGCAAGACGAGTGGAAATATGCGTTCTGGAAAGCTGGCCGGAACGGCGGACGGACGCCCGTCAGACGGAGAAGATGCGCCCGCAGGAAAAAGTGCTGGGAAGCTCCTGGCACTTTCGCTGGCCTGTCGGCCTCGCCCGGGACTGCGCCCCGGACGAGCCCATACGGCAATCAGCCAGCGATATACTTTTCCAGCTGCTGGATGATGAACTGCTGTTCGGAAATCGTTTCCTTGACCACGTCGCCAATGGAAACGATGCCGAGAAGCGTGTGATCGTCATCGAGAACAGGCAGGTGACGGAAGTGCCTTTCGGTCATGATCGCCATGCACTCGTCCACCGTCTGGTCGGGCGTCACGTACAGCACCTTGTCGCTCATGATGTCGCGAACCCGCGTGTCGCGCGAGGATTTGTCCAGCAGGGAGACCTTGCGAGCATAGTCACGCTCGGAGAAGATGCCCAGCAAATGCTCCTTCTCGATCACCAAGACGGCACCAACGTTGTATTCGGCCATCACCTGCAAGGCGGAGAAAACCGATTCGTCCGGTGCAACGGTTACCAGCTTCCCATCCTTGCTAGCAAGGATTTGCTTGAGCGTCTTCATGAAACGTCCTTTCTGGTCAAGAAGTCACGCCACCATACTAGAGCGTCCGCCGCCCATTGCCAAGGAAAGTCTTCCCCGTGCTACGGTGTCGTGAAATTCGCCGCCAAGTCCTGCGAGAAAGTCAGCAGCCAGAGCGCCTAGCGCAAACCGGCAACGTACTCGGCGACAGCATTGATCTGCGGGTCGGAGAGCTTGCCGGCAATGACGCGCATCATGCTCTCGGCGTCGTTGGCGCGTTCGTGGCTACGAAAAGTCTTCAACTGGTTCACCGTGTACTCCGCGTACTGTCCTGCCAGGCGCGGATACTGCACCGGCAGACCGGCACCGGCGGGTCCGTGGCAGCCTGCGCAGGCCGGAATGCCCTTTTCGAAATCGCCCTTGCGCCACAACGCCTGGCCTTGGGCAAGCAGTTTCTCGTTGGTCGCCACCGAAGGTGTCATCTTTTGCTGCGAGAAATACACCGCCAGACTATGCATGTCTTCATCGGAGAGCGCCGCGACCATGCCAGCCATGATCGCGTTATCACGTACCGGTGGCTTGCCGTCAACGGACTTGAAGTTGGTCAACTGCTTGTACAGGTACTGCGGGATCTGACCAGCCAGAATCGGATTGGCCGAAGTCGGACTGTTGCCATCGGCGCCGTGGCAAGCAACGCACAGGTCTTTCGCAATTTCCTTGGCTTTTGCCAAGTCAAGCTTTGCTGGTGCCTGCTCTGACGCGAAGGCGGGTAAACTGGCGGCCAGGAGAACCGCAACTGCCGTTGTACGAATCATGTCCAAACTCCCATTGACAACAATGACTGATCTGAGGCCGGCGAAGCCAAGCGACAAACCTGATATTCTATATCAGTTTGCTGTCTGGACACGTGCCGGTCCATCTACTCTCGGGTTCCCTGATGCCACTCTTCCAGAAAGCTGCTTTCAGCACGACGGTTGCCAAGCTGCGTGATCTACCCGCCGATTCACAGTGCGAAGTCGCCTTTGCCGGACGCTCGAACGCCGGCAAGTCGTCGGCGATCAATACGCTGGCCAATCACACCCGCCTGGCCTTTGTCTCCAAGACACCGGGACGAACGCAGCACCTCAATTACTTTTTGCTCGAACCAGGAAAATACTTCGTCGACCTGCCAGGCTACGGCTTCGCCAAAGCCCCGGAGGAGATCCGCTCGCAATGGGAAGGCTTGCTGGCGCCCTACCTGCGCCACCGCGACGCCCTCTGTGGTCTGGTGCTGATCATGGACAGTCGCCATCCACTCACCGAACTCGACTTGCAGATGTTCGGCTGGTTCGCGCCAACCGGCAAACCAATTCACGTCCTGCTGACCAAAGCTGACAAGCTGACTCGCCAGCAACAGCTACTGGTTTTTCGCGAGGTCCAGGAGGTATTGGCGGAAATTGGCGAGAACTTCAGCCTGCAGCTTTTTTCGAGCCTGCAGAAATCCGGCGTCAAGGAAGCGGAGGCGGTCCTCGCTGGCTGGCTTGACCTGCCGCTGAAAGACGACCCGGCGCCACGCACTGGGCTAGCCAGCGAGAAGAAAGCCCGCCCCAAGAAGCGCGGAGCCATGGGTTGGAGTGCGCGCAGCGGCAGCAGCGTCACCAAGAGTCATTAATGTGAAAGTCGCGCAAGCGACTCACGAAACTCCCTTCTCCCCCTGCGGGAGAAGGGTCTGGGGAAGAGGGAAACGATCATGACTTTCATGATTCGGGGTATCTCGACATGTCATGACCGTTAATGTGAAAGTCGCGCAAGCGACTCACAAACCTCCCCCTTCTCCCCTCGCGGGAGAAGGGTCAGGGGAAGAGGGGACGGTCATGGCTTTCATCATCAGGGATGTCTCGACATGTCATGACCGTTAGTCAAGGCGCAAAAAAAAAGCCCCCGGCAAAGGGGGGGGCCGGGGGCAACATGCCTTACAGGAATAAGGCACCCGCTCAGGGAGGTGAAGCGGGGGATGGCGAAGCCATCCGCTTGCTAAGAGAGCACTGACCAGCGATAGTTCCCGACAGGAAGCTTTTTCCCATCAATCGTATCTATTTAATCGTAGCGAATTCTATGGACTACCAAGCCGACCCCAAAGCACGCTTCCCTGACACGCGCATGCGCCGCATGCGCCGCGACGACTTTTCCCGACGCATGATGTGCGAATCGCGGCTGAGCGCTGACGATCTGATCTACCCGGTGTTCGTCCTCGACGGCATCAACCGCGGCGAGCCGATCGCGTCGATGCCGGGCGTGGAACGGCAGAGCCTCGACCGCCTGCTGAAGACGGCAGAGCAGGCGCTGCGACTGGGTATCCCGGCGCTGGCGGTGTTCCCGGTCATTGACGCGGGAGGCAAGACCGCCGGCGCCGAAGAAGCGTACAACCCGGATGGTCTGGTGCCACGCGTGGTTGCGGCGCTGAAAAAAGAATTCCCGGGACTGGGTGTGATTACCGACGTCGCCCTCGACCCCTACACCAGCCACGGACAGGACGGCCTGATCGACGCCGACGACCCCGCCGGCTATGTGCTCAACGACGCAACGCTCGAAGTTCTCGCCAGGCAGGCGCTGGTGCACGCCCAGGCAGGCGCCGACATCGTCGCCCCCTCGGACATGATGGACGGTCGGGTGGCGCGCATCCGTCACGAACTGGACGCGGCGAGGCAAATACATACACGCATTCTCGCCTATTCGGCGAAGTACGCATCGAGCTTCTACGGCCCGTTCCGCGACGCCGTTGGCTCGGCCGGCAATCTTGGCAAGGGCAACAAGCACACTTATCAGATGGACCCGGCGAACAGCGACGAAGCGCTGCGCGAGGTGGCCCTCGACCTCGCCGAAGGCGCCGACATGGTGATGGTCAAACCGGGCATGCCTTACCTGGACATCGTCCGGAGGGTCAAGGAAACTTTCCAGGTGCCGACCTACGCGTATCAGGTCAGCGGCGAATACGCGATGCTCAAGGCCGCCGCCCAGAACGGCTGGCTGGACGAAGAAGCATGCGTCCTGGAAAGCCTGCTGGCCTTCAAGCGGGCGGGTGCGGACGGCATTCTGAGCTACTTCGCCCTGAGCGCGGCAGAATGGTTGAAAACCTCTAGGTGAGACCAGGCGCTGCACGCAATCCGCGAAACCCCTGCTGAGCCGGACCTTCGATGAAGCGGTAGAACAGCCCGCCGGCCAGCAGGCTGGCGGCCCAGGCGACTACCATACCGGCCAGATTGAGCCACGGATCAGCCATGGCGACACGCGCGAACAGCCCGTTGACGATCAGACAGATCGGAAAGTGAATCAGGAATACCGAGTAGGAAATCTGCCCCAGGTAGGCGAACAGGGAGGACTTCGGCCAGCGCGCCAGGAAGCCGTAGCGGCTCGCGAGGCCGAGTGCCAGCGCCACCACCAGCGCCACGGCGATGCGCGAACGATAGTCGAGCAGCAGGGCCATGACCACCGCTACGGCGATAAGCAACAGCCAGCGCACGGCGTGCTTCGCATTCGCCGCCCAGAAAGTCAGCGCCCCGAGCGCGTAGGACGCGAAGAAATACAGCGCCCAGTTGTCCCATTCGGCGTCGCGGTTGAAGTGGTATAGAGAAAACAGCGCCAGCGTGGCAACCAGTAGCAGACCGACGATCGCCGCCCCGGCGATGCCGCGACCGAGGCCACAACTGATCCCACGTGCCAGCCAGAGAGTCGCCAGTAGCAGCGCAAATAACTGGAAATCGATGGCGATGTACCAGACACCCGTCGACAGGCCCTCGTAACCGAGGATGCTTTGCAGGAGCAGCGCGTGCGCCAGGAACTGCGGCAGCGTCGGCCACTCAGGAATGGAATCGTGAGTCATCAGGGAACGGGCAATGGTCGCGCAGCCAATGCCGATCAGCAAGGAGGTGAGGTAGGGAACGACCAGTTTCAGGTAACGTTTCAGGAGCAGGCGCAAGGGCTGCGCCGACACCAGGCTGCCAGCCGGAGCAAGACTGCGCGCAGCGAGGAAGCCACCAATCACCAGAAACACCTGCACCACCGCGCGCGCGTGCTGACTCAGCCAGGAGATGAGGTCCGGAATCAGCGCGTAGGCATGGTCAGACATGGGCCCGTAAAAGGCCAGGTGATGCAGGATGATCAACTGCACCGCCACGGCCTTCAGCGCATCGATGAATGGCAATCGGGAAGTCACTTCCGCCACCTCGCTTCAGCCGGCAAGGAAACGCAGCCGGAACTCGTCGAGCGGCATCGGCTTGCCGCGCAGGTAACCCTGCATCTCATCACAACCTTCACCAGCCAGAAAATCGCGCTGCGCCTCGCTCTCGACGCCTTCAGCGATAACCGTCAGTTGCAGGCTATGGGCAAGGGCGATCACGGCGCGGGTGATCGCCCGATCCTCGGCGTCGCTTGGCAAGCCACGCACAAAACTCTGGTCGATCTTCAGCTTGTTGAGCGGCAGACGTTTCAGGTAGGCAAGCGAGGAATAGCCGGTACCAAAGTCGTCGATCACCAGGCCCAGTCCCATGGCCCGTAGCGCGTCGAGGACCTGGACGCTGTTTTCGGCCTGGGTCATGATCGCGCTTTCGGTGATCTCCAGTTCGAGGAATTGCGCAGGCAGGCGCGACCTGGCCAGCGTCTTGCGGGCGGTTTCCTGGATGCGGCCGCGCCGGAACTCGACGCCGGAGACGTTGATCGACAGCACACCCGGCTTGAAGCCGGCGGCGACCCACGCCGCCCACTGGCCAGCGGCGGTCTGTTGGACCCATTCGCCGATCGGGACAATCAGCCCCGATTCCTCGGCAAGTTTGATGAACTCGCCCGGCATCACCAGACCCAGCTCTGGACGCAGCCAGCGCACCAGCGCTTCGGCGCCGACCAGCTCACCGCTGCTCAGCGAGAACTGCGGCTGCAGAAAGACCCGCAACTCGCCGCGGTCGATGGCCCGCCGCAGGTCAGTTTCCATCTGCAGGCGCGCCAGTGAGGACTGGGTCAACTCCTTGGTAAAGAATTCGTAGGTGTTACGACCGCGCTCCTTGGCCCGGTACATGGCCACGTCGGCATTCTTCAACAGCGTTTCGGCATCACCGCCATCCTGGGGAAAGAGGCTGATACCGATGCTGGCGCCGACGTAGAACTCCTGTTCGACGGTCACCGGCGAGTCCTGCAAGAGGGTCAGAATCTTGTCCGCAATATGCGATACAGCTGCAGGATCGGCGAGATCCTCGATGATGATCAGAAATTCGTCGCCGCCGAGGCGACCAACAGTGTCCGCCTCGCGCCTGAGCCGGGTCAGCCGCCGCGCCACTTCACAGAGAACGCGATCGCCAACCTGATGGCCGAGGGTATCGTTGATGTTCTTGAAGCGATCGAGGTCGACGAAGAGGACCGCCAACCCGCGCTCGTCGCGATGGGCACGCTGCAGCGCCTTGTGCAGGCGATCCCCGAGCAACAGACGATTGGGCAGGCCGGTGAGCGGATCGTGATGCGCCTGATGATCGAGCTGATCGTGCGCCTTGCGCAGTTCGGTGATGTCCGAGAAGACGCCAACATAGTGCGTCACGCAACCCTGGGAGTCCTTGACGGCGCTGACCGTCAAGGACTCCAGAAAGGCCTGGCCGTCCTTGCGCCGATTCCACAATTCTCCCTGCCAGCGCCCACAGGTGTGCAGGGTCCGCCACATCTCACGGTAAAACTGCGCGCCCTGAAGTCCGGACTGCAGAATGCGCGGGTTGACGCCAAGGACATCGTCCTCGCAGTAACCGGTGATCTCGGTAAATGCACGATTGACGGCGATGATTTCGCCCTTTGGAGAGGTGATGGTAATGCCTTCGGCGCTGCTGTCGAAAACCGTCGCCGCCTGCTGCAGGCGCTGCTCCATACGTTTGCGCTCGGTCACGTCGAGCATGATTCCGACGAGACCGCAAACTGCTTCGCCGGGAACGCCGTAGATCGCTTTGTGAAAAACGACGTCGCGGTACTGGCCATCGGCGCGCAGCACCTGCGCTTCGAAAACCTGCGAACCCGCGCGCTGGAAGAGTTCTTCGTCAGCCGCCATATAGCGATCGGCAAGCGCGCGCGGCGCGACGTCGTAGACGCTTGCGCCGACCACTTCTGCGCGTGACTTGCCGATCATTTCGAGGAAAGCCTGATTACAACCGAGGTAGCAGCCTGCACGATTTTTGTAGAACACCGGGCCCGGAATAGCCTCGACCAATTGGTGCATGAAGTCAAGCTGTTGCGATAACTCATGAGTGCGTTCGGCAACGCGTTGCTCGAGTTCGAGATGGCTTTGCCGCAGTGCGTCCTGGGCAGCGCGATGCGCCGTTACGTCCTCGTGCGTCCAGATCCAGATCTGGCGTTCGTCCTGTTCCTCGATCGGGCGGCCGCTGACATGGACCCAGATCGGAGTGCCATCGCGACGGCAGAAAAGGACTTCCCCCTCAAAGGCCTCAAGCGCTGCACTCTGACCATAGAGCTGCTGCCCGGCGTCTTCCCACGCTTGCTGGCTGGCATAGAGAAGGCGCGTGGGCTGTCCCGTAAGAGCACCTGGCGGAAAGCCGTAGATCTCCTCGAATCGGCGATTGCAGCGCAAGATCGTGCGCTCACGCTGATACGCGATGCCGATCATCGCGTTATCGAAAATCAACTGCTGCTCCCAGAGGCTTTCGACCAGGGCCTCTTCGGCCGCGCGGCGTGCGGTGATGTCCTGAAACAGCCAGACGTGGCCTTCGTCATGATTTGCCGGGTTGAGCAGACTACCGGTCACCTGGCACCAGATCGGCGTGCCATCGGCCTTGCAGTACTCGACCTCTCCGACGAAGCTCCCGCCTTCTTCGATACCGCGCCGAGCGCGTTCGCCGGCGGCGCTCCAGGCCGGCTCAGTGGCAAAGCAAACGCGCGTTGACTGGCCGATCAGTTGACCTGGCAGCGAGCCGAAGATCCTCTCGAAGCTCGGGTTGCAGCGCTGGATGATGCGGTCACGCAGAAAAGCGATGCCGATCGGCGCACGTTCGAAGATCAGCGTCTGCTCGCGCAGCAACTGCGCGCTGCACTTGCGCGCGTCGACCTCCTGCGTGATGTCGAGCACGGTCCAGACGGCACCCTGACCCGGCGCGGCAGTGTCGATCGCGCGGGCGATGAGATGAGCGACAAAGCTGCTGCCGTCGCGGCGCGCCAGCTGCATTTCGATATCGAGTATCTCGCCGACGCTCAGTGCCGCACGTGCTTGCTCGCGCAGCGCTTCACAGGCCGCGCTGTCGGGATGGAAGACAAGATCCTGCTGGCCGACAAGAGTTCCCGCCGGCCAGCCAAAAAGCGCCTCGGCGCGCGGGTTACAGCGGTACACGCGGCGATTTCGCGTGCACACCACGGCAATCCCCGAATGCTCGAGGATAGCCTTGTACTCAAGTAGCTGCTGTTCCAGTGAACCTGACTCTCTCATGGCGACCAACGGAAATTTTTCGGGGAAAGTCTACACGACTGTGGAAGGCCGCGGTGGAGCAACACTTACTGGGAAAAGAAGGTGAAGGAAGCGCTGTCGTGGCAGATGTATCGGCCGTGCTTCAGAGCCGGGCGAGATGGCGCGGCAAGTCGAGAATCGAAACCAGCCGCACGTCGACCCAGGCCGGCTGGCGCGTTTCCGCACTCACCCAGACGGTCTTCATGCCGAGTCGCTTCGCTGTACGCAGATTGGGCCGAGTATCTTCGACCATGATGCAGCACTGCGCAGTCAAACGCTCGCTGCGCAAGAGGTGGCGAAAGCCAGCGACTGCCGGTTTCGGTTGGAAGCGAAGGCGTTCGACCGAATAGATGGCGTCGAAACAGCGGCGAACACCGGTCATTTCCAGAACCGCCTCACTATAACCCAGCGGCGCGTTCGAGAAGACGATCTTGCGCCCTGGCAAGCGATCGAGCATGGCCTTCAGGGCGCGTTCGAAGACCAGTATCCGCTTGAGGTCCGGAAACTGGTGCGTATGCCAGAGAAAATGCCTGGGATCGATGGCATGATGGCGCATCAGGCCGAGCAGCGTGGCACCGTAGCGCTGCCAGTAATCCTGCCGAATACGCGTTGCCTCCTCTTCGTCCACACCGAGGTGCTGGCGGATGTACGCCACCATCGAACGGTTGATCTGCGGAAAAATATGCGGACTGGCGTCGTGCAGAGTGTTGTCGAGGTCGAAAAGCCAGACCGGCGCGGACGCTCTCAGCAGAGTTCCCTGATCAATGCGATTTGATCATCGTGCCGACGCCGTGATCGGTAAGGATCTCCAGCAACAGCGCATGTTCGACACGGCCATCGATGATGTGCACACTCCTGACGCCGTTGCGTGCGGCGTCGAGCGCCGAGCTGATCTTCGGCAACATGCCGCCCGACAGGGTCCCGTCGGCCACCAGCTGGTCGATCTCCTTGGGCGTCATGCCGGTGATCAACTGACCACTCTCGTCGAGGACACCGGGCATATTGGTGAGCAGTACCAGCTTTTCCGCCTTAAGGATTTCGGCGATCTTGCCAGCGACGACGTCGGCGTTGATGTTATAGGTCTCGCCGCCTTTGCCGACGCCGATCGGGGCCACGACAGGGATGAAGCCGCCCGACTCGAGGTGGCCGATCAGCGACGGATCGATCTGCGTGATGTCGCCGACCTGGCCAACGTCGATCAGGTCACCAAGGTTTTCGTGGTTCGCCAGCAGTAATTTCTTGGCGCGAATGAAGCTGCCGTCCTTGCCGGTCAATCCGACAGCCTTGCCCCCCGCCTGATTGATCAGGTTGACGACGTCCTTGTTGACCTGGCCGCCGAGAACCATCTCGACGATGTCCATCGTTTCGGCGTCGGTGACGCGCATTCCCTGGATGAACTTTCCTTTCTTGCCCACCCGGGCGAGCAGGTTTTCGATCTGCGGACCGCCGCCGTGCACCACCACCACGTGCATCCCGACCAGCTTGAGCAGCACCACGTCGCGCGCGAAGCACTGCTTGAGATGCTCGTCGGTCATCGCATTGCCGCCATACTTGACGACGATGGTCTTGCCGTGGAAGCGTTTGATGTACGGCAGCGCCTCGGCGAGAATGGCAGCTTCGTTGGCAGGGGTGAACACACGATCGCTCATTGCTGGAGTCCTATTAATGACCGGCAGATTTTACGCGGCAGCGGTGGAAATACAAAGGCAGCGCACGCTGAACGCTGCGCCGCGAGCCCAATGATCGCGACCACGGCGACAGAGGAGCACGCTCAGCGCCCGCCGCCACCCTATCGCGGCCGCTTTGCGCCTTCACCAAGCGGCCCGCTGCACTTCGGTTCGCTGGTCGCCGCCGTCGGCAGCTATCTCGACGCCCGGGCCCACGGCGGCCAGTGGATGCTGCGCATCGAGGACGTAGACCAGCCGCGGACGGTTGCCGGTGCCGCCGACGACATCCTGCGCACGCTGGAAGGCTTCGGCTTCGCCTGGGATGGTGAAGTGCTCGTCCAGAGCCGGCGTCTCGACCTCTACCACGCCGCACTGGTGCGCCTGCAACTCGAGGGCGAGGTCTACCCCTGCGCCTGCTCGCGAACGGAAATTGCTGCCTGCTCGCCGCCACGATCGGTCGATGGCGGCCTGGTCTACCCGGGAAGCTGCCGCAACGGCCTCGCCGCGGGCCGAGCGGCACGCGCCTGGCGGCTGCGCGTCGCCGACGCGACGATCACTTTCGGCGATCGCGTTCAGGGCGATGTGCAGCAGAATCTCGAACGCGCCGTCGGCGACTTCATCCTGCTGCGTGCCGACGGCCAGTACGCGTACCAGCTGGCAGTCGTCACCGACGACGCCGCGCAAGGGATCAACGCGGTCGTCCGCGGCGTCGACCTGCTCGACTCGACGCCACGGCAGATCTGGCTGCAGCAACGTCTGGCGCTGACTACGCCGACTTACGCGCACCTGCCGGTGGTGACCAATGCCGCCGGCGAGAAGCTCTCCAAACAAACGCGGGCGGCCGCCGTCGATCTCTCAGGCGGCAGCGCTGTCCTGTCGGCAGCCCTAAAATTTCTTGGCCACGCTGTTCCGCCGGAAATCAGCGCCGGACCGCTGCGCGATTTCTGGCCCTGGGCAATTGCCGCCTGGTCGATCGAGCGTGTTCCGGCCTTGCGCGGCGTCTGCCCCTACTAGCGCTTGCCGCCGTAACCGACGATGCCGACCAGGGTCCGCACCAGGTTGTAGCTTGCCCAACGCAGCAGGCGCGAATGCCAGGGCAGACGCTTCCAGCTATCGATCGGCAGTTCGCGCGCGCCATTGCGCATCGCCTGTTCGAGACTCTCGCGCAAGCTGTTGGCGAACAGCGGATCCTTGACGACGATATTGGCTTCCCTGGCCAGCAGCAGACTGAAAGGATCGATATTCGACGAGCCGACGGTCGCCCAGTGACCGTCGATAACCGCCACTTTGGCATGCAGGAAGCTGCGCCGATACTCGAAAATGCGGATGCCGAAGCCCAGTAAGCGACCATACAGGGCCTGCGTCGCGTAGTGGAGGAGGCGATATTCGATCCGCCCCTGCAACAGGATGACCACCCGCACGCCGCGCTTTACGGCGTCGCGCAGGGCGCGGCGAAAGCGCCGACCGGGCAGGAAGTAGGCGTTGGCGAGCAGAATGTCCTGCTGCGCAGCGGCAATGGCCTCGAGATACGCCTCCTCGATGTCGCGGCGGTGGAGAATATTGTCGCGCACCACGAAGGCGGCGGTCTGCTCGCCACGTGCTCCCGGATCGGTCTGCGCACGCCTGGTAAGGCGGTAACGACGATTCAGCTTTGCCCACAACACGATTTCCCACAGTCGCTGCTGGGCCTGCTGAATCGGCGCCAGCAAGGGGCCTTCGACGCGAACTGCGTAGTCGTAGCGCGGCGGGATCTGATACGGCGTATTGAGGTCGTCGATGACGTTGATACCACCGACGAAGGCGATTTCACCGTCGATCACCGCCAGCTTGCGATGCAAACGACGCAGACGATGGCGGCGCAAACGAAAGCGCGCGATGTCGGGTCGGTAAACCATCGCCTGTACGCCAGCGGCGAGCAAGGCCGGTTGCAGAGACTCGGCGAACTCCCGAGCGCCGAAGCCGTCGACCAGCACGCGGACCGTGACGCCCCGTCGGGCAGCGCTGGCCAGCGCCGCGGCGACCGCCTGACCGGTCGCATCGTCCTCGAAAATGTAGCTTTCGAGGTGAACATCGTGCTGCGCGCCGTCGATCGCCCGGATCAGCTCCGGAAAGTACTCGGCCCCGCTGTTCAGCAGGGTCAAGCGATTGCCGGGCAGGAAGTCAGCGGGCATGGAGTTGACTCCGACTCCGACTCCGACTCCGACTCCGACTCCGACTCCGACTCCGACTCCGACTCCGACTCCGGCTTCGCCTGGCACACAGCCTTGCTGCCTTGATCCGAAACGCGACCTCGAAAAGGACTTTACCGAACCGGCAGCCGCTCAAGCGCGCTACTCCCCCTATGCCCATGACTCCCGCCATCGCCGCCAAGCGCGTCGAGCAGCTATTCTCGACGCTTCGCGCACACGCGTCCAGCGCCGTGCACAAGGCTTCTCGCGCGCCTCGGAAAATACAGTACAGCCCAAATACGCAAAGCTCATGCCAACCGCAAGCGCGCGGAGCGAAGCTACGATGGTCGCCACTTGCCGACCGGAGAAACGAGGGTGAGAATGCGACTTTCTCCACTCGGCGAACAGCTGCCTGGCCAGGTTCGCGGCAGCGGATGGGCTGAGCCTTGATCCACGTCAAGGCCCAGCCGCCAAGCCTACCCTCTAATACACGGTTTTCTTTCGGGAAGTGCACGATGTTTCGAATCTCCCAGTACATGCAGGAACTCGCGGCACCCAAGCAGCCCGGCCCCAAGCAGAATCCACCGGCGCCGGTGGTCATCTGGAATCTCATTCGCCGCTGCAATCTGACCTGCAAGCACTGCTATTCGATCTCTGCCGACAAGGACTTCCCCGGCGAACTGAGCACCGACGAGATTTTTGCGGTGATGGACGACCTCAAGCGCTTCCGCGTTCCGGTGCTGATTCTGTCCGGCGGCGAGCCGCTGTTGCGACCGGACATCTTCGACATCGCCCGGCGCGCAAAAGCGATGAGCTTCTACGTCGGGCTGTCGTCCAACGGAACCCTGATCGACGCCACGAACATCGACCGCATCGCCGAGTGCGATTTCGACTATGTCGGCGTTTCGCTCGACGGCATGGGCGCAACGCACGACAAATTCCGGCGCATGGAAGGCGCTTTCGAAGCCTCGCTGAAAGGCATTCGCCTGTGCCGTGACCTGGGCCTGAAAATCGGCGTCCGCTTCACGATGACCCAGGATAATGCGCACGACCTGCCGCGCCTGCTCGAACTGGTCGAGGACGAAGGCATCGATCGCTTCTACTTCTCGCACCTCAACTACGCCGGTCGCGGCAACAAGAACCGCAAGGACGACGCGCAACACAAGCTGACACGCTGGGCCATGGACCTGCTCTTCGATACCTGCTGGGACTATCAGCAACGTGGCCTGCACAAGGAGTTCACCACCGGCAACAATGACGCCGACGGAGTCTACTTTCTGTACTGGGTGAAAAAGAACTTTCCCGACAAGGCAGCCAACATCCGCGCGCGGCTGGCGCAATGGGGAGGCAATTCCTCGGGAGTCAATGTGGCCAACATCGACAATCTCGGCAATGTCCATCCCGACACCATGTGGTGGCACTACAACCTCGGCAACATCCGTGAGCGGCCGTTCTCGGAAATATGGACAGATGTTTCCGAGCCGCTAATGGCCGGTCTGAAGCAGTTTCCGCGCAGCGTTTCGGGGCGTTGCGGTGACTGCCAGCATTTCGACATCTGCAACGGCAACACGCGTGTGCGCGCGCAACAGCTGACCGGCGACCCCTGGGCCGAAGACCCCGGCTGTTATCTCGACGACGAAGAAATCGGCGTCGAACCCGGCCGCGAACGCTTGACTGTCACCCCGCACATCAGAATCCGGAGAGCCTGATGAACTGGCGCCTCGCTATGTCTGCCGCCTGCCTCGCAGCGTCTCTTGCTGGCGGATCGTCGTTCGCCAGCGCTGCCGGAGCACCCGAGGCAGCCGGCGTCCAGGCACTTTACAAGGAGCACTGCGCCGCCTGCCACGGCGAAACGCGCTTTGGCGGTGTCGGGCCGGCTCTCCTGCCGGAAAACCTGGCACGACTGCGCAAACCAGAAGCGCTGAAAGTGATCGGCGAAGGGCGCGTGGCGACGCAGATGCCGGCCTTTGGCGACAAGTTGAGCGCCGATCAGGTGCAAGAACTGGCCGACTTGATCTACAGCCCGGTGACGCCAGCGCCAAAATGGGACGCGGCCGAGATCCGCGCCTCGCAAGTGGTCAACGCCGACGCCGGCAAACTACCCGACCAGCCCGGTCCCGGGCTGAAAGGCGCCGACCCGCTGAATCTGTTCATCGTCGTCGAAACCGGCGACCATCACGTGTCGGTGCTCGACGGCGACAAACTCGAACGCCTGCACCGCTTTCCCAGCCGCTACGCACTGCACGGCGGACCGAAGTTCTCGCCCGATGGCCGCTTTGTCTATTTCGCTTCGCGCGACGGCTGGATCACCAAGTTCGACATCTACAACCTGGTCGTCGTCGCCGAAATCCGCGCCGGCCTGAACACGCGCAACGCTGCCGTTTCCGGTGACGGCAAGTGGGTGATGGTTGCCAACTACCTGCCGCACAGCCTGGTCCTGCTCGACGCCAAAGACCTCTCGCTGGTGAAGATCATCCCGACGCTCAACGCTGCCGGCGACAAGACTTCGCGGGTATCTGCGGTCTACGACGCGGCGCCGCGCAAGAGTTTCGTCGCCGCACTGAAGGACGTTCCCGAAGTCTGGGAGATCAGCTACGATCCCGACGCCGAACCGGTTGCCGAAGGTCTGGTGCACGACTACCAGTACCGGGAAGGTCACTTCACTCCGGCCATGTTCTATCCGCGGCGAACCCTGCTCAAGGATTATCTCGACGATTTCTTTTTCACCCAGAGCTACCACGAGATCCTGGGTGCCTCGCGCTCGGCAAGCAAGGGACAGGTGATCTTTCTCGACGGCCGCAACAAGATCGCCGACCTCGATCTGCCGGGAATGCCGCATCTTGGCTCGGGCATCACCTGGCAGTGGACCGATCCGACGGGTCGCGAACGGTCGGTGATGGCCTCGCCGAACCTCAACGAAGGGGTGGTGACGGTCATCGACCTCGAAACCTACAACATCATCAAGGAAATAAAAACGCTCGGCCCGGGCTTCTTCCTGCGCAGTCACGAGAACAGCCGCTACGCTTTTACCGACTCGATGATGAGCAAGGAAAACAGGAACGTTCTGCAGGTAATCGACAAGCAGAGCCTGGAAGTGGTCGGGCAGATCAAGGCCAAACCGGGACAGACGCTGGCCCACGTCGAATTCACTCGGGACGGCCGCTACGCGCTGGCCAGCCTCTGGGAAGACGATGGCGCGCTGCTCGTGATCGACGCGCAGACGCTCGAGGAAGTGAAGCGAATTCCGGCCAGGAAACCGGTGGGCAAGTACAACGTCTGGAACAAAATATCACGTTCCGAAGGCACCAGCCACTGAGCCAGGCGATGACCGTGACCATCAACCATTCCTTGCGCATCGTGCTGGCTGGTGCGTTGCTGCTCGCTTGCACGGAAACTTTGTCGGTACCGAAAGCTGCCGAGAATGCAGCTGGCGAGGTCATCATTGGCGCACCGACGGTGCACTCGAAACCGGCGCCAAAAGGCGCGACGAGCCCACCAGCGGCGCAAGCCAAGGGGGGAAAATCGAGCCCGGCCGGCAAGGCAACGCCGCGGAAGAAGACGTCGGCCAAGCCGAAGACCAAGACGAACACGAAGACAAACACGAAAGCGAAGGGCAAGTCACGGAAGTAGTCGCAAAGCGTAATAGCGCCGACGCCACAGACTTCTCGACGCCTTGCCGGGACCCACTTTGCGGTACTTTTCTGTGCGCAGGGGAACAGCGAGGGTGACGCTCCTTGCCGTTCAATCCATCCTCCCTCCCGGAGTTCTTGATGTACAGACTTCCTTGTTTCCTGATCGCGCTGGCGCCCTTGCTGGCTTCGCTGCCCGTTTCTGCGCAGCTTGCGCGCATCGAGCTCAGCGCCGGCTTTTACCGTATCGAAGCGGAAGTCGCCGCGGATGACGCCAATCGCGCGCAGGGTCTGATGAATCGCCGCAGCCTGCCGGCCAACCACGGAATGCTGTTCGTCTTTGCGCAGGCTACCCGCCATTGCATGTGGATGCGCAACACCTACCTGCCGCTGTCGGTCGCGTTTCTCGACCAGGAGGGGCGCATCCTCAACATCGAAAAAATGCAGCCGCAGACCGAAGACAACCACTGCGCCGCTGGTGACGCACGCTACGCGCTGGAAATGAACCTCGACTGGTTCGCCAGCAAGGGAATCAAGCCGGGGACGCGCATTGCCGGTATCGACAAATCGCCGCGTCCACAGTAACGGTCATGACATGTCGAGATACCCCAGATCATGAAAGTCATGACCGCCCCCCTCTTCTCCCTGCCCTTCTCCCGCAAGGGGAGAAGGGCGTTTCGTGAGTCGCTGGCGCGACTTTCACCGTAAGCAAAGCTGGCCACATGTTCAACAGCAAGGCATACCAAGGGCCCTGGCGCAGCCGCTTGCTGCGCACGCCGGACAACGTCGCTTTCATCCCCTGGTTGCGTGACCGCGGCTCGCTGACGGCACGCATCCAGGCCAGAGGACGCTTTGCGGTGCGCGTGCTGCGCCAGGGCTTCAGCCTGCCGACTGCCGATGAAGCACGGCTGCTCGGAATCGAACCGGGCGTACGGGCGTGGGTTCGTGAAGTGGCTTTGCACTGTGACGAACAACGCGTCGTCTTCGCGCACACCGTCTTGCCCTATCGGCCGCGCGGCCCACTGCAGCTCTGGCTGGCACGTCTGGGCAGCGGCTCGCTTGGCGCGCTGCTCTTCTCGCACCCCGGCTTCAGGCGTGGAAAAATCAACTACAAGCGGCTCGATGAGCGCCATACACTGTTTGCGTCGGCGCTCGGCGCTCTGCAACTTGAAGAAGTGGAGGCAGGCCGCCTGTGGGCACGTCGCTCTCACTTTCGCTTTGGCGCGCAATCGGTACTGGTCACCGAGATCTTCTCGCCGCGAATGCTGCAACTGCGCGAAACCAACAAAAAAGAAGCACACGCAGCAAGCTGATGCTATAATGCACGGCTGCACTGAGCGGCCAAAAGCTGCTTGATGCGACGAGCATCGCGAACCTGGCCGTAACTCTCAAGCCCCCCTGCCTTCTGGTGTCGATTCATTCAGCGCCGCACTGGCACAAAGCTTTTGTGCCGATAGCTGCTGACTTCCGGGAATCGATCGAAGCGATCGACTTGAGCAAAGTCTCCCTCAGCTTTTCGTTGGTTGGCGTTGCATTTGCTTTTTCGCAACGCACTATGCCGTAGAGGTAGCGTGCGGCGCATCCATAGAAAAGAGAACCATGACTTTTGCAGAAATCGGCCTCCACCCGGCCATCCTCAAAGCACTCACCGATTCCGGTTACACCGAGCCGACGCCGGTCCAGAAGCAAGCCATTCCGGCGGCTCTCGAAGGCCGCGACCTGATGGTTTCCTCGCAGACCGGCTCGGGCAAGACCGCCGCCTTCATGCTGCCAGCACTGCATCGCTTCGCGGCGCAGGAACGTGCCCCCGAGGCGGCGCGCACTGCCGCCTCCCAGGAACGTCGCCCGGCCCGCTCGCGCGGCAACGATCGCCAGCGCTTCCAGCCAGCGCAGCCGAAAATGCTGGTCCTGACGCCGACTCGCGAACTCGCCCTGCAGGTCACTGCCGCCACCGAGAAGTACGGTCGCCAGGTGCACCACGTGCACGCTGTTGCCATCCTCGGCGGCATGCCTTATCCGAAACAGATGGAACTTCTTGGCCGCAATCCGGCGATCCTGGTCGCCACGCCGGGTCGCCTGATCGACCATATGAACTCCGGCAAGATCGACTTTTCCCAGCTGCAGCTACTCGTCCTTGACGAAGCCGATCGCATGCTGGACATGGGTTTCATCGAAGACATCGAAAAGATCGTTTCGGCCACCCCGACCGAGCGTCAGACGATGCTCTTCTCGGCAACGCTTGACGGAACCGTCGGCGAGATGGCCAAACGGATGACCCGCAACGCGCTGCAAATTCGCGTCGATGCAAACACCGCCCGGCATGACAACATCGAGCAGCGCATGCACTTCGTGGACGACCTGTCGCACAAGAACCGCCTGCTCGACCACCTCCTGCGCGATGCCTCGATCGATCAGGCCGTGGTGTTCACGGCCACCAAGCGCGACGCCGATACGGTCAGCGATCGTCTCAACGTCGCTGGCCTCAACGCCGCCGCGCTACACGGTGACATGCATCAGGGCGCGCGCAACCGCACACTGACCGCCATGCGTCGTGGCCAGGTGCGCATCCTGGTTGCCACCGACGTGGCCGCACGCGGCATCGACGTCCCGACGATCACGCACGTCTTCAACTACGACCTGCCGAAGTTCGCCGAAGACTACGTGCACCGCATCGGTCGTACCGGCCGTGCCGGCCGCAATGGTCTGGCCATCTCGCTGGTTCACCATGCCGAACACTTCAACGTCCGCAAAATCGAGCGCTTCACCAAGCAGCTGATTCCGGTAGCTGTCGTCGAGGGTCACGAGCCGACGCGTCGACCGTCGCCAGCAAAACCGCGACCGACCGGCAAGCCGGGCTGGAAGGGTGGCGACAACCGCCAGGGCAAACCTTTTGCTCCCCGCCGCGAAGGCCTGCCGCGCACACCTCACCACGAAGGGCCGAAGAGCGGTCATGGTGGTGGTGGCGCGAACGCCAACCGCCGAGCTTACGGCGATCGCTGATCACTGATCACTGATCGACCAAGCCGCCATCGAGAACAAAAAAAAGCCCGCACTCAGCGGGCTTTTTTCTACCCGTCGCAATGTATTAGACGCTGCTTTTCGCCGCAAGCACCGCCAGGCCGCCGCCGTTTGTTGTCCTGGAGAGGCGATCCTCGATTCCACCAAGAGAAGTAACGACATTGTTCCCCGACTGCTCGATGGCCGTTAGCAGCTCGGTCTCGATGCGATCGAGCCGGGCGAGAAGCGCCGGGTCAGCGCCACCCGACGCCAGCTGGCCCCCGTTGTGCCTGCCCATCGCCTGCAGTTCGGTGGTAATGAAGCCGCGCAGGTCGGTAAAGCGCGAGGCCTCGGCCCGGTCCGCCAGCTCCTGGTTGGCTTTCAATTCCTGCGCATGGCGACGGGAATCGAAGAGCGCCGAGGCCTGCACGTAAATCACGAAGAGCAAAAAGTAGGCGGTCAGCAGGCTCACCACGCCCAACATGATCACCCCGATCGGCGCCTGTACTTCAGTCACGCCCAGCGAAAGCGTGCTCGGGGCAATGAACGCGCCCCAATTGAGCGCCGAAAAGCCGGCGGTAGCGCCGAGGATGAGCAGCAGAAACAGGGTGCGAAACTTCATGAGGTAATCACTCCTTCATTGGTTGCCGGAAAAGGGCTCGCGCGACGGGGACCGAAGCTCGATAGTATCCCAGGATTGGCGAATGGTCGCCATCTGCAAAAGCGCCGGCTGCTGACCGTAGAAGTCGCGTCCGCAGCTCACGGAACAGCCGCCGAACGCATCCGCGCCAGGATAATGTCGCTCTTCGCAAGCAGCGCCGGGGCGTTGCGGTTGCGGTCGTAGAAACGCGGCCGTGGAACCATGGCCGCCAGGCGGGCCGCCTGCTCGGCCGACAACTGACTCGCCGAAATGCCGAAATAGTGGCGGGCGGCAGCTTCGGCGCCGAAAACGCCGCTGCCCCACTCGATGACGTTGAGGTACACCTCCAGGATCCGCTGCTTGCTCCAGACGGTTTCCAGCATCAGGGTGATGATTGCCTCTTCGGCTTTACGCAAGGGGGTCTTGGCTGGGCTCAGGAAGAGATTCTTCGCCAACTGCTGAGAAATGGTCGAGCCGCCGGCGACAACGCGGCCTTTCTTCTGGTTCGTCTCGATCGCATTCTGGATGCCTTGCCAGTCGAAGCCTTCGTGATCGAGGAATTTACCGTCTTCGGCGGCGACAATGGCGCGCTTCAGATTGGCCGAGATCTGCCCATAAGCGATCCAGCGTTGCTGCAGCTGCGCCCGCGCATCCGCGACGCGCAACTCGGCGAGGCGAATCTCCATGAAACGCGTACTCTCGGGATTGACCCAGTTCCACCACAGCACCCAGCCGAAAAGCCAGAACTGTAAGAGCAGCAGCAGGCCGATGACGGCCAGCAGCAGCCGCTTCAGCCAGACGCCGAGACGAATCATCCGGCCGGCCCGGTCTCGCTCCTGGCACGTAGCGCGGCAATCACCAGCGCGCTGTCGGGGCGGAGGCCGCGCCAGAAATGGAAGGCTTCGGCCGCCTGCTCGACGAGCATGCCCAAACCGTCGGCCAAGTGCGCCGCGCCCTGCGCTCTGGCAAAGGCAAGGAATGGCGTGTCGCCTTTACCGTACATCATGTCGTAAGCCAGGCTGGCGGGTGCGAAAACGCCGGCCGCCACAGGCAGAGGTGGTAGCGCACCGGCGAGACTGGCCGAGGTGGCGTTGATCACCAGGTCGAAAGACTGCCCGGCGAGTTCCGGGTAGCCACCGGCGCACAGCAGGGAAGCACCAGCGGTAGCGGCGAAGCGCTGCGCCAGCTGCTGTGCTCGGGCGACGTTGCGGTTGGCGATCACCAGCGTCGCCGGCCGCTGCTCGAGCAAGGGTGCGACGACGCCGCGCGCTGCGCCGCCGGCACCCAGCAGCAGGACGCGCCGGCCGGCGATCGGGCACGCCAGATTGACGCGGAGGTCGCGCAGCAGGCCGGCGCCGTCGGTGTTGTCGCCGACAATCTCGGCGCCGTCGAAACGCAAGCTGTTGACCGCCGCGGCAAGCTCGGCGCGTACGCTCAGGCGAGTCGCCAGACGAAAAGCCTCTTCCTTGAACGGCACGGTGACATTGGCGCCGCGGCCACCGGAAGCGATAAAAGTCCGCACGCTGGCGGCGAAACCGTCGATCGGCGCCAGCAGTGCTTCGTAGCGGAGGTCCTGCCCGCACTGCGCGGCAAAGGCCGTGTGGATCAACGGCGACTTGCTGTGGCTAATGGGATTGCCGAAAACACAATATAGATCGCTCATCCTGACCCTATTTCTTGCTTTCGAGACTGTCGCTCTGGGTAAAGCGCAGGCTGCGGGTGAACACCAGAATGTCGGTATCCTCCCGGATCGCTGGTGGGAAATCGCCGTACGGGGCAGCCATGGTGACGATGCGACGGGCGGCGTCGTCGAGGATCTGGTGGCCTGACGAGCGATTGATCTCAATACGCACGAGGCTACCGTCACTCTTGATGCTGACGGTCATCACCAGTTTGCCGTAGAGCTTGCCCCTGGCCTCCTCGGGGTAGTTGAGCGTGCCGACGCGCTCGACCTTGCTCCGCCAGGCCTCGATATATTGTGCGAAACGGTATTCGCTGGCGCGGGTGCCGATGAAGGTCTTGCGCGGACGTTGGTTATAGTCGTTGAGTTTCTTGTCGATCGCCCCCTCGAGGCGCGCCATGGCCAGCGCACTGTGCGCCAGATCGCGGCCGCTGACGCTGGGCGCCGGCGTCGGTGCGAGCTGCTCTTCCTTGTCCGGCGTTGGAGCGACCAGCGTACGGCTACGCGCTTTTGCGGCCAGTCGCTGCTGGTGCGCTTCGAGTTCCTGGATACGCCGTTGCGACTGTTCGAGGTCGTCGCCGTCCTGATGGCGCGGTGCCGGCGGCAAGGGCGTCGTCGCGCGGTGCTCCTGCTCGGTGTTGCCGCCACCGTCGAGATTGGCTTGCGCCAACACCTGCGCATCGGCAGGTTTCCGCGGCGAACGGCTATTGACCAGAATGATATCGAGCGCCCGCTCCTGAAAAGCCCGCGAAGCGTCTGGAAAGCTGAAATGCACCGCCAGCAGCCCGCCATGCAGGAGCAGGGAAACCGCCACGGCCAGCCACAGTCTGCCTGCCGCCAGCGGCGATTGATAGCGATCGCGGAGGACAGCGTTCACCTCAATCGATCGCCTCCAGCTGGTCGTCGTCGGCAGCTGCGACACCCGCCGGAGGCAGCGTCTCGACATAGCGGCAGCCGAGTTCGAGCGTCAAATAGTCGATCGACTCGACACCCACCAGGATTTCCTGACCGGGCTTGAGCTCCGGTGCCGAGGGCACACGCTGCAGCAGCGGCAGCTGATCGAAGCGCGCCAGGTTCTCGCGGCCGATAATCGTCGCCTTGATCGTTTCGACCTCGTGCTGCCGCAACCAGCGCAGGCACCAGTAACGTTCCATGCTGCGCTGGAAGTCGGCGTAGGCGGCGTAGGTCATGTCAAAATCGCTCAGCGCGGCGAAAAGATCATCCGAACGCGCGGCAAAAGGCGGTGTATCGCCATTCAGATAGGCCACCAGCTGCCACTGGTTGAGCAGGTCAACATAGCGCCGCAGCGGCGAGGTCGACCACGCATACTGCTTGACGCCGAGACCCTCGTGCGCCTGCGGCGAGGTGCTCATGCGGACTTTGCCGCCAGGCGTCTGGATACGATAGATCGCGGTCACGCCCTTGCTGGATAGCAGGCCGCCCCAGGTGCTGTTGGTGACGATCATCATTTCGGAGACCAGCTTGTCAAGCGGACTGCCGCGTCGGCGAGCGCTGATCTCGACCGCGCAGGCGTCGGCGTCGCCGAGGTCGCCCTGGATGCGAAAGTTGTAGTCGAGAAAAGTCTGCGTTGCCGACGGCTTGCCGCGGCGACCTTCGCAGGCATTGGCCAGCTGCCAGAGAGTCATCAGCTCGTCGCGAAAAGCGAACTCGGAAAGACCGGCGGCAATGCTGGCTTCGTTGAACAGGGGTTCAAGGTCGTGATGGCGCAGATTGGCGACCACCGGGACGATCTCGATGCGCGACTCGCAAGCGGTGATTTCGAACTCGGGAGTCACCGTCAGGTACAGAGAAATGGCCGCACAGTCACGGCCAGCGCAAAGCGTAAAGGCCTCGACCACTTTTTCCGGGAACATGGTGATCTTGCTGCCCGGCAAATAGACCGTAGACAGTCGATCGCGCGCAATCGCGTCGAGCGGCGATCCCGGCGCCATGCCCAGCGTCGGCGCAGCGATGTGGATGCCGACCTGCCAGCCGAGTCCGGGCAGCACCTGCAGCGAGAAGGCATCGTCGATCTCGGTGGTTGCCGCGTCGTCGATCGAGAAAGCGCGCACGTCGGCGCGCGGCAGGTTGCTCGGCACAGGGGGCGCGACACAGGCCGCGAAGCCCGTGCCGCGCGGGAAATACTCGAACAGGAAACGCTGCAGGTGATAGTCGTGAGCCGAGCGGATGGCACCACACTTCTGCAGCAGATGCAGCGCCGACAGACCGCTTTCGCTGCACGCCGCTTCGAGGGCCTTGGTCTCACTACGATTGCGGTCGGGCTTGTAGAGCAACTGGCTGAGAATCGGCGTGAACTCCGACGGCAGCGTGAAGGCCTTCAGTTCGCCGACCATGCGCTCGATGCTCAGTGCTTGCTGGCGCTTCTTTTCGAGACCCGCAAGAGCGGCCTGGAGAATATCGGCTGCTGCCTTGCGGAAGCGGCCCTTGCCTTTGCGATGGAAATATACGGGCGCCGAATGCAGGGCCAGCAGCAAAGCCGACGCCTCGACCGCCGTCGCGACATGGCCGAAGTAATCGTTGGCAAAATCAGCAAACGAAAACTCGCCGTCGCCCAGACACTCCCAGAGAAACGCCTGCTCTATGCTGGCGGCGAGCGCCTCGGCCTGCTCGAGCAAGAGCGTCGGTGCCGGTTCGCCGTAACGCAGCAGAACGTTGGCCGCCTTGATCTTGCTGCGCTTTCCGGAAGCCGTCTCGACCTGCAAGGAGCTGTCGTTGTCGACCAGAATAGTGGCCGTCCGGAAGGCGCCGTCTTCTTCATATAGAACATGCATCACTACGATTGTAACCCACAGAATTCAATGATTTGCGGTACGAAGTCGGGGAAACGGGTGAAGCTGTGATCGCCGCCTTCGACGACCAGCTGTCGGCAGCCGGCATAGCGCTCGACGGCGAGCCGGTAGTCGAGCACCTCGTCGCCGGTCTCGACCAGTAGCAGGTAGCGCGACGGTGTGATCAGCGGCGTATCGAGCGCACGCAGTTGCTCGACGTGCTCGGCGCCAAACTCGAAGCGGCGACCGCTGTAGTAATTGGCGTGTGTTCCCAGCAGGCCGTCGAGCAGGGTCGGAGCCATCACCGCCGGATTGATCAGGACGGCGTTCAGATCGCGCCTTTCGGCCAGCCAGGCCGCGTAATAGCCGCCCAGCGAACTGCCGACCAGGGTCGTCGGCGCGTCATCACTGTCCAGCAAGGCCTCGACGGTGGCGATTGCAGCGTGCGGAACGTGCGACAACACGGGGCAGGAAAAACGGTCGGCAAGGCCCGCCAGAGCCAGAAACTCGGCCAGCAGGCGCGCCTTCCACGACGCTGGCGAGGAGCAGAAGCCATGCAGATAAATGATGCGTGGGCCGGCCAACTCAGTGATCTCCCCAGGAAATGAAATCGTACTGCCAAGTCAGGAGAATCAGGATCCCGAAGGCAATGCGATACCAGGCGAAGATCGAAAAGTCGTGCGTGCTGATATAGCGAAGCAGCCCGCGCACGGCCCAGAAAGCCGAAATGAACGCAGCAACGAAGCCGACCACCCACATTCCGATATCGTCGACAGAGAGCAGCGCGCGCTCCTTGTAGAGCTGGTAGATGCTCGCGCCGATCAGGGTCGGCATGGCCAGGAAGAAGGAAAACTCGGTGGCGGCGCGGCGCGAAAGGCCGAACAGCAGGCCGCCAATGATCGTCGCCCCGGAGCGTGAAGTCCCCGGAATCAGCGCCAGCGCCTGCGCGAAACCGAGCTTGATCGCGTCGCCCAGGGACAGGTCGTCGATCGACTCGACGCGGATGCGATGCTCGCGGCGTTCGGCCCAGAGAATGATCAGGCCACCAAGGATGAAGGCCGTCGCCACCACCGGCGCGTTGAACAGATAGGCCTTGATGGTCTTGCCGAACAGCAGTCCGATGGTCGCCAAAGGCAGGAAGGCAAGCACGATGTTGAGCGCGAAACGTTGCGCGCCGGGATCGCGGGGCAGGCCACGCAAGACCTGCATGATCTTGGCACGGAACTCCCAGCAGACGGCGAGCATCGCGCCGGACTGGATGACGATCTCGAACAGCTTGCCGCGCTCGTCGTTGAAATCGAGCAGGGCGCCAGCAAGAATGAGGTGGCCAGTCGACGAGACCGGCAGAAATTCGGTCACCCCTTCGACGATGCCGAGAATCAGGGCTTTCAGCAGCAGCAGCAGGTCCACGTGGCGCTTTCGACAAAAAGGCGCATTTTAGCACTCACGGTCGCGTTGCCTGCTCCAGCACCGACAACCAGGCGATCGCCTGTTGCCGGTCGTCGCCGCACATTTCGTCGGATGGCTGCAAGCCGGCGCAAAATGCCGGTCGCTCGGGACGCCCCCACAAGCGACAACGCAGGTCCGTGCTCAAATTGACGCAGGGCTCGCCGGCGGCTTTCCCCTGCGCATGGCCGGGCATCGGCGTGGTGATCGAAGGTGCGATACAGCAGGCCCCACAGCCGGCACGGCAAGCACCAGGCACAGACGTCAGCGACTGACTTGCGGCGCAGCGTCGCCAGCGGCTGTGACTTGCTCACCTGCCGCGCCGTCGCTGCTGCCATAACCAAGACGCCTGGACAGCGTTGCCGCCGCTTCCCGCGTGCCCTGCGCAATCGAGCTGTCCAGCTCGACGTCAAAGCTGCCGACGACGCCCAGTGCAGTAAGCGCCGCCACCATCCGACCGGTGTGCCCGAAAACCGGCGCACTAACGCCGTTGATCCCCGGCGTCATGCTGCCCGCCGCACGCGACATGCCGTCACGGCGAATGTCTTCGAGTTGCGAGCTCAGCGCCGACATCACTTCCGCCGAGGTCTTTCCCGCAGCCTCGGCGGTGGCCTGCACTTCGGCATCGAGCATCTTTTTGAGATAAGGCGAACGGTAAAAAGCGGAAAAGGCCAGCCCGGTCGCCGAGGTCGTCAGCGGCAGCACGACGCCGGTGCGCAGGGTGACGGTGACAGCACCGCCGGCTTCGACCCAGCGCACGCAGGTGGCGCCGTGATTACCCCACATGGCCAGGGCAACGGTGGCGCCGATCTGCTCGCAGAGGTCGTCGAGGACTGGCCCGGCCAGGCGCACCGGGTCCAGCCGCGCCAGACTGGCCAGCCCCAACTCCAGCGAAAACTCGCCGAGGTCGTAGCGCCCGGTATTGGCATCCTGTTCGACCAGCCCCATGCGCATGAAGCTCACCAGATAGCGACGGGCCTTTGCCGCCGGCATGCCGGCGTTGCGGGCGACGTCGCGCAGCATCATCGACCGCTGGCTGGCCGCCAGGGCACGCAGCAGGCGCGTGCCGACTTCGATCGACTGAATACCCTGGCGCTGCGGAGTCGCCTCAGTGTCGTCGCGTACAGGCATCTTCGCAGCTCAGCGGCGGGTGCGAAGTGACCGGTAACAGGTCAAAGGGGCGCGGCTCAGGCAAGCGCCTGCAGCGCAGCGTCGTAATCGGGTTCGTCCTTGATTTCGGCAACCAGCTGGCCATGCAGCACCCGGTCGTCGCCGTCGAGCACGATCACTGCCCGCGCGGCGAGGCCGGCCAGCGGACCGTTGCTCAGAGAAACGCCATAGTCCTGGAGGAACTCGCGACCGCGCATGGTGGACAGCGTGAGCACCGACTCGAGACCCTCGGCAGCGCAGAAACGGCTCAGCGCAAACGGCAGATCGGCCGAGATACAAAGCACGACGGTGTTCGCCAGGCCGCTCGCCTTGGCATTGAAGGTACGCACCGACGTTGCGCAGGTCGGCGTGTCCACGCTCGGAAAGATGTTCAGGACCTTCCTCTGACCGGCAAAAGCGCTCAGCGAAACGTCGGCGAGATCCTTGCCAACGAGGGTGAACGCAGGAGCCGTCTGACCTTTCTGCGGAAAATCGCCGCTAACCTGAAATGGGTTGCCACCGAGAGTTACTGTGCTCGTCATGTTGATTCCTTTGTTTTCTGGAGAAAGTGTGGTGCAAGTTGGCAATCGATCGGCACCGTGTGTGGGCGCCTGGCCTGACCGTTCTGGTCAGCGCTCTTTGGTCATTATTTCACGGTGGAAGTTCTCGAACCACCGCTGCGTCAACTTTGCTCGACCTGCATCGCCCGCGACTGGCATCCTCCTTGACCGCGAACGGGGGCAGGCCGCTCACTCTGCCGGCGATGCCGCGAGCTGGCCATTCGCCAGTCCGCGTGCCAAGCAGTCTGCTGCTCTGCACCTACTGAACCTGCCTGGCATGCATGCGGTAGCCGTTGCGACCAGCCGTCTTGGCACGATACATCGCCGCATCGGCGTCGCGCAGCAGGCTTCCGTGGTCATCGCTGTCCTCGGGATAGAGCGCGATGCCAATGCTGCAACCGACCTGCACGCAATGCTCGTCAAGCTGAAACGGCTGCCTGACCGTCTCGATGATGCGCTGCATCACGCCTTCGACGGCCTCTCGAGACTCCGGCTCGGCCAGCACGATGACGAACTCGTCGCCACCGATTCGGGCAACGGTGTCGGAAGCGCGCACCATCGTCAGCAGGCGCTTGGCGAGCTCGACCAGTAGAGCATCACCGACCGCATGCCCCATGGCGTCATTGATCGGCTTGAAGTGATCGAGGTCCAGGAAAGCGAGTGCCAGCAGGCGTTTGTGTCGCGCCGCCTGCGACAGGGCGAGATTGATGCGCTCCTCGAGCACCATGCGGTTGGCGAGTCCAGTGAGCGGGTCTTGCCGGGCGAGAGCTTTCAACTGCACTTCGTAGTGCTTTTGCTTGCTGATGTCCTGCAGCGTCTCGACGGCGCCAATGGGGCGTCCATCGGCGCCGTGTAGAGGCGCCGCGGTGAAGTACAACCAGCGCCCGCCGCCCGGGAACTGCGGAAAATAGTCCCTGGCTTCCCAGGCACCGGCGATCAAGGGTGAAGGTCGCAGCTGGTCGGCGTAGAGCTCGCCCATTTGGCCCTCCGTCGCATCGAGCACCAGGTCGGCCATGACCGGTCGCGGATGCGGATAGAACGGTCGCCACTGCTCGCGCGAGCCGACCATCTGCACGGCCGGCGCCCCGAGGATCGCCTCGCAGGCGCGATTCCAGTGTGTGACGCGATGCTCGGCGTCAATGACGAAGGTCGGCACCGGCGAGCCCTGAACGATTTCAGACAACAGCAAGGCAGCATCGCTGGCCGCCCGCTCGGCTGCCCGCTGCGCGGTGACGTCGCGCAGCGTCTCCACGGCGCCGACGACAACGCCGCTCTCGTCGTACAGGGCGGCGGCGCTGAAGACCAGCCACTTGCCGCCATCGGGCATCCGCGGGAAGAACTCTTCGAGCTCCCAAGCGTCCTCGAGCGAAGCCGATGGACGATATTTTCCGGCGTAATAGCGTTCGAGATCCTCCAGCCGTGAGCCATTCAGAGCGAGATCTGCGATCACCGGTCGCGAGTTCTGGTAGAACGCGGACCACGCTCGCGTCGTCCCCAGCACGGAATCCTGAGAAACCCCGGTAAGCTTCTCGCACGCCCGGTTCCAATGCACGACGCGGTGCTCGGCGTCAATCACGAACATCGGGATCGGTATGGCTTCCACGACCTGCCTGGCCCAGGTCGACGAAAGCTGCTCTCGGGAACGATCGATACCTCCACCGTTGTTCATGCCGGGCCCTCCATTGGCGGACATTTACCGTGAAAGTCGCGTCCGCGACTCACGAATCTCCCTTCTCCACCTGCGGGAGAAGGGTCGGAAACGAGGGGAACGGTCACGACATTCATCATCAGGAGAGTCTCGACATGTCATCACCGTTTGGGTATATCAGACAGTATTCAAAAGCTGCACGACGCGGCTGGCGAAAAGAAATGAACCCGAAAGGAGCTTTTTTTGCGCAAGGTAGCTGATTGCTAACAATTTGTCAGGTTTACCGCAGACGGATTGCTCGCATCGCCTTGTATTTGATCCATCTCTTCGACAGCCAGGGAAGTGCGATGTCCGCGATCACCCAAATCAGCGAAAGCAGCCAAATGCTGCTCGGCAACTCTGCCGCAATACTGCCTTTTTCCGCCTTCGTGCTGGCCAGCCTGGTACTCGCGGCCACACCGGGACCGGGAGTGATCTATATCGTGGCGCGCACCCTGGCCCAGGGCCGGCGAGCCGGGCTGGTTTCGCTGGCCGGCGTCGCGCTCGGCAACCTGGCCAACGCCGTCGGCGCGTCAATCGGCCTCGCAGCGCTGTTTGCCGCCTCGGCTCTGGCATTTACCGTCGTCAAGTACGCTGGCGCAGCCTATCTTGTCTATCTGGGCGTCAAAGCGCTCGGCGAAGGCGCTGCACGGCAAACGGACAAGGCCACTTTCGGCGCCGCCGAGCTTACGCCGATATTTCGCGATGGCTTTGTCGTCGCGCTGCTCAACCCCAAGACGGCGCTGTTTTTCGCCGCCTTCCTGCCGCAGTTCGTCGACCCAATGACGTCGGCACTGTTGCAGAGCGTGCTTCTGGGATTGCTGTTCGTGTTCATCGCCGTCGTCACCGACTGCCTTTACGTGCTGACCGCGAGTGCGGTGCAGCCAGCGTTGCTGCGCCACGGGCGGCTACGCGGCGCCGGCCACTACCTGAGTGCCGGGGTCCTGATCGGCCTCGGCGTCCTCGCCGCCGTCACGGGAACGCGCAGCAGCAAATAGCCTCAGGCGGAGCGTCATGAGGGCCGCGCCGGCGATGCCGTCTCTCCCCTGACAGCAAAAGCACTAACTATCCGGCTCGACCATCATGTCGCACACCAGGTCTTCCACTTTGCTTTCTATTGGCATCGCTTTCTCCCTCAAGTC
>Ga0209573_1000254_pt1 | contig 130943 bp, 118 predicted proteins | sample TNRBio252014_DNA_FD_185870 | JGI IMG/M metagenome (GOLD analysis project Ga0209573, IMG submission 185870) | Wastewater treatment Type I Accumulibacter community from EBPR Bioreactor in Madison, WI, USA - TNR Reactor_6/25/2014_ DNA (SPAdes)... | ecosystem: Engineered > Bioreactor > EBPR >...
AACCATCGCGCCCCTGAGCGATACTCCAATCATCGGGCTGCCCGCCGTGGCGACCTGAACAACCCGGCTCTGGCCGGTGAGCGTGGCGATCAGCCCGCAAAGTTACACCACGCTGTGGGACACGATCCTCGGCGACGCAATTGGTCGCGCTCGCATGGCCGATCAGCGAAGACGCGTAACCGCCGGCGTTGACCGAGGAGGAGAACGGCGCAAACCCCAGGCGGACGCTGGGCGAGGTTTTGCCGACGCCGCCGATCAACTCGTCGAGCATGGCGCGGACGGCCGATTTCAGGCCGGTGAAGCGAGACCCGGCCATGGAGCCCGACACGTCGAGCATGAGGCCGACATCCATCGGCGGCGCCGCGGCCGCGGCGCCGTAAGCGGCGCGGGCCGTCAATGTCCCCGTCATTTTCGACACCTTGAAGATCTTCGCGAATGTCGTGTCGAGATTGAGTTCGGCCGAGGTCTGGACCAGCCCGGCGGTCGCGTCCGGCGTCGCCTTGAAGTTCCTGAAGCTCCGGGCTTGCCCGGCCGCCTGCATGTTGGAGTTGAAATAGCGCGTCGCGGCGTCGGTCGCCGCCTCCGCCCCGCCCGAGGCCAGCGCCTGCGCGCCCGCCAGTGCCGAAGCGTCGAGCGCGCGCTGCAAATGGGCTTTCGAGGCGTCAGCGCGATGGCTGTCGAGCGCCGCGCCGGTCAACCCGATGACGACAAGACTGGTCAGCGCCGCCATGACGGCGACGCCGCCTTCGCTGTTTGAAAGAAAACGACTTTCATGCGCGGTTGACATGTCCCAGCTTCCCATCAATTCGGATACAGGGAATACTTCGTCCGAAAAGCTAAGAAATTCGAAACCTCACGTCACACACGCCGGGGAGTCTGTTGTTTTTCCTATTTTGGACATCGATAAGGCGCCTCCCTTCAGCCGCCCGAGCAACCGGCGTCGGCGCAGGACCCTGCAAACACTATCCATTTTTGGAAAAGACAGCGCGATCGTCGATTTTTCGCGCTCGTCCCCCGGTGCGCTCCGACATTTTTTTGCTAGAGAATGGTTTCCGGCGTCAAAATTTCCTGAATGTGTAAATCATGCAAACAACGCGCGGTTGAGTTTATTATAACGCTTTACTACATGTCCGATGTCGTCCGAGACAGCGCCCATGAATCTTTCTTCTCTGAATCAATCGCGCATACTATCGAAAACGACCGCGAACGAACCTTTTTACGCAAACCGGATGCCGTCGGTGCATGCGCGCGCGTTGCCGTTCAAAGGCACGTTCAACTATGTGCAATCGTCGTTCTGGGTCGACGATGTCTTTCTGTCGACGGCCACGCGCTGGCCGAGCGTCACCACCGGCGTCACCATCGGCCATCAGACGATGGTCGGGATGAGCATGGAGGATCCGCCCGATCTGGTCTTCAACGGCCATGTCGTCGAACGGCCGGTGCTGACGATCGGGGCGCACAATTCCGAATATTGGGCGTCCGAAGGCGCGCCATGGACATCGGCCATCGCTATTTTTCCGGCGAATATGACAGCGCGGGGATGGCCGGACGCGCGTTCGCTGCATCTGGTCGTCGCGGTGACGCCCGAGGATATCGCGTCCCTGCGCGCCCTGATGCTGTCGTTGTTTTCGACCGCCTCGCTGTCGCCGGAGATTTTTGACGTCGCGACGGCGGTCGCCGGCATGCGGGAAAGCATTTATCTGGCCTATGATCGCGCCTTCGCGCGCGCGGACGAGCCGGTCAGAAACCCCGTCAATGTCCGCCATTATCAGTTGATGCGGCGGCTCGACGCGCTGCTCGACGCGAATGTCGGCAGGCCGATCTACACCGACGACATCGTCGCGGAACTCAACGTGACGGCGCGCACCCTGCATACGGTGACGCAACGCGCCAGCGGCCTGAGCCTGCACCGTTATCTTCGCCTCAAGCGGCTATGGTCGGTTCGCTGGGCGCTGATGGCCAACCCCGACCGGGCCATCAAGAACGTGGCGCTCGATCACGGCTTCTGGCACCTCGGCCGCTTCGCCGTCGAATACAAAAGAATGTTCGGCGAGGCGCCGTCGCAGACCGCCCGCAGACGGCCGAACTGAAAGCGGATCACGCTGGCGGAGGCATCGCGCGATCACCCCATCGACGCGGCCTTGCCGCGCGCGCCGTGCTTCTGCCGGTCGAGCCAGAGCGAGCCGAGCGCGAATCCGACCCAGCCGAGATTGTAGAGCGCGCCCAGCAAGAGCACGAGCCAGCCCGAGAGCGGGCCGATGGCGGCGCGGCCGACGAAATCGGCGAGGCTGGCGGCCGGGGTCGGGTGGATCGCCAGCTTGCCCCAATAGGCCAGCGACTGGATGGCGAGAATCCACACATAGGTGCGCCGCAGCCGCCGCCCCAAAGCGCGGGCGAAAGTGATATGGTGGCGCGGGCTGGTATAGTCGCGCGCCAACACGGCGCGCCAGTCGGCGCGGGCGGAATGGCCGGTCAGGATGGGCGCGTAGAAATTCGTCTCCATCCAGCGGGCGCGGGCGCGCCAGACGTTGAAATAGCGATAGCGTCGCGCCTCGAAGCCGAGAAACACCGTCAGCAGCATGCCGACGAGGATCAAGGGCAGCGACGAGGCCTCGGGACTCGAAAAGGTCGAGGACAGGGCGATGCCCATGGTCACGATCGACCAGTTGGTGGTGTTGTCGAGCCGGGTGCGCCAGATCGTCGAGCGATAGACCTCGCCGCGATAGAGATGGGCGATCGCGCCCATTTCGGCGGAATCGAACGCGCGCGCCGGCGGTTCGTCGCGCTCGTCAACGAGCAACATCGCCTTTCTCCCCTGCCCCGTTTCGCGGCCTTTCGACGCATTGTGGCGCCATCGCCCGCCCGTGGACAGGGTTTTCCCGCGGCCGGACGCTGGCGGCCGGCGGCGCGGCGTGGCACATGGGGTCACATCCCGGCGGAGATCAACGGGATCGGGGCCGGCGCGGCGCGCGCCGGCGCGAGACACGGGATCGGGCGATGCTGCTCTTCGTCGGGCTCGGCAATCCGGGCGCGCAATATGCCGGCAACCGGCACAATATCGGCTTCATGGCGGTGGAGGCGATCGCCCGCGCGCATCGCTTCGCGCCGTTCCGCGCCCGCTTCAGGGGCCGCGCCAGCGAGGGCGTCATCGGCGGCGCGCGCGTCGTGCTGCTCATGCCCGAGACCTATATGAACGAATCGGGCCGAGCGGCGCAGGAGGCGGCGCGCTTCTACAAGATCGAACCGGCCGACATCGTCGCCTTCCATGATGAACTCGACCTCGCGCCGGGCAAGATGCGCGTCAAGACGGGAGGCGGCAACGCCGGCCACAACGGGCTGCGCTCGCTCACCGCGCATCTCGGCAACGATTATCGCCGCGTGCGCCTCGGCATCGGCCATCCCGGCGACAGGGCGATGGTGCATTCCTATGTGCTGAACGATTTCGCCAAAAGCGAACGGCCCTGGGTCGAGACGCTCTGCGACGCGGTGGCGCGCAACGCGGACCTGATCGTCGCGGGCGAGGAGTCCAAATTCCAGACGAAAACGCATCTCGTCATGGAGGCGGCCGGCTTCGCCGAGGTCAAGCGCGTCGGCGAGGCCTGAGCCGGCTCAACGTCTGCCGTGCGCGCCCGCCGCGATCGAGGGCGCGCCGGGCGAACCTCCGCCAAGCGAACCTCCGCCAAGCGAGCCTCCGCCAAGCGAGCCGAACGGCGAGGGCGTCAGCGCCTTCGGCGGTTCGAGCGGCGCCAGTTGCGACGCGGCGGGCGCGGGCGACGCCGGGGCGGCGGGCGACGAAAGCGGAATGACGCGCACATTCCGGCCCTTGCCGGCGGGCTCGGGCGCTTCGACGGGTCTGGCCTTGATTTTCGGCGGCTCGACGGCGCGAGCGGGTTTGGGGTCGTCGACGAATTTCTCGGGCGCGGCCTTCGCGGATTTCTCCGGACGTGATTCGATCCGGGGCTTTGCCTTCGCCTTCGGCGCCTCGTCCTCATCAGCCTCAATTTTGGCGGCGACGGCTTTTTTCGCTTTCGATGCGGCGGCGGGCTTTCCGGCGCCGCCACGCAAGATGCCGAGCTTCGTCGCCTCGCCCTTGTCCATGCAAACGTTTTTCGACACGCGCAGGATCTGGCCCGACGGGCAGCTCCTGGCTTGCGCAGGCGCCGCGACGGCCAAACAGCCGACGGCCACGCCGGAAAGGACGAGAAAACGCAGGTTCATGAACAGGCCCTCCGCAATATCGCTTCGCACAGGCAAATCACGGCCGCATGGCCGCTTGATCGGGACGCCATGTCTCTGGCCGTTCTCCCGTCGCGCTGAAAGGTGCGATCCCTTGAAAGTCCGTTTTCATGGCTGAAGTGAGGCGGACGGCGCGGCGCAACGGCGCAGGTTGCGCCCGCCCTTGCCTTTTCACCCGCCGCGCCGCATAGGGCGGATCAGAATTTTCCCGAAAAGACGAGCGCGCTCCCCATGGGTTTCAAATGCGGCATCGTCGGCCTGCCCAACGTCGGCAAGTCGACTCTCTTCAATGCCCTGACGCAGACGGCGGCGGCGCAGGCGGCCAATTACCCGTTCTGCACCATCGAGCCGAATGTCGGCGACGTCGCCGTGCCGGACGAGCGGCTGGAGACCTTGTGCAGGATCGCCGGCTCGAAGGAGATCATCCCGACGCGCCTCACCTTCGTCGACATCGCCGGCCTGGTGCGCGGCGCCTCGAAGGGAGAAGGCCTCGGCAACCAGTTCCTCGCCAATATCCGCGAATGCGACGCCATCGCCCATGTGGTGCGTTGCTTCGAGGATAGCGACATCACCCATGTCGAAGGCAAGATCGCGCCCGTCGCCGACATCGAGACGATCGAGACCGAGCTGATGCTCGCTGATCTCGAAAGCCTCGAAAAGCGCGTGACCAATCTGGAGAAGAAGGCCAAAGGCGGCGACAAGGAGGCGAAGGAGCTGGTCGACCTGATGAACCGCTGCCTGACGCTGCTGCGCGACGGCAAGCCGGCGCGTCTCGTCGACGTTTCGGCCGAGGAGAAGAAGGCCTTCAACGGCCTCGGCCTGTTGTCGTCGAAGCCGGTGCTCTACGTCTGCAACGTCGAGGAATCCTCCGCCGACAAGGGCAATTCCTTCTCGGACGCCGTCAAGGCGCGTGCGGCGGAGGAAGGCGCGGTCGCCGTCGTCGTCTCCGCCAAGATCGAGAGCGAGATCGCGGTGATGGCGGCCGAGGACCAGAAGGACTTTCTCGAAGCGGTGGGCTTGTCGGAACCCGGCCTCAACCGCGTCATCCGCGCCGGTTACGAGTTGCTGCATCTCGTGACCTATTTCACCGTCGGCCCGAAGGAGGCGCGCGCCTGGACGATTGAGAAGGGCACGCGCGCGCCCGCCGCCGCCGGCGTCATCCACACAGATTTCGAAAAAGGATTCATCCGCGCCGAGACGATCGCCTACGACGATTACGTCGCCCATAACGGCGAGGCCGGCGCGCGCGAGGCCGGCAAATTCCGCCTCGAAGGCAAGGAATACATCGTCGCCGACGGCGACGTGCTGCATTTCCGCTTCGCCAACTGAATTGTCATCCACCAGGACCGGCGGTGCGCGATGCGCGCAATGGACTGCGACATTATTTCACATTATCTTTTGTGTTGAGATTATTTATCCATTGTCTTATGTGTTTTCAGCCATCTGCCCGCAGCGCCGCCGCTTCCCGGTCGATGGACGCAACACGCAGGAGGCGCCATGAACATGCGACTGACCGGGCTGGCGTTTTCGGTCATGACCTTTGCCGCCTGCGGGAGCGCTGCGGCCGAGCAGATGACGCTGCGCGTCGGTCACTTCCCCAATGTCACGCATATTCAGGCCCTGGTCGGGCATCACTTCACCCGCATCGGCAAAGGATGGTTTGAGCCGCGTCTCGGGCCGGGCGTCAAGGTGGAATGGTTTGTCTACAACGCCGGGCCGAGCGCGATGGAGGCGATCTTCGCCCGCTCCGTCGATCTCACCTATGTTGGCCCGAGTCCCGCGATCAACGCCTACGCCAAGGCCGGCGAGCGTGAGATTCGCATTGTCGCCGGGGCGGCCAATGGCGGCTCGGCGCTGGTGGCGCGCGCCGACCCGCCCCTCGCCGCGCCCACTGATTTCAAGGGCCGCAAGGTGGCGACGCCGCAACTTGGCAACACGCAGGACGTAGCGGCGCGCGCCTGGTTCGCCAAGGGCGGTTTGCGCATCACCCTGACCGGCGGTGATGTGCAGATTATCCCGACGGCGAATCCCGACCAACTCACCTTGTTCCGCACGAACCAACTCGACGGCGTCTGGACGGTTGAGCCCTGGGTGTCGCGGCTGGAGACGGAAGCCGGGGCCAAGGTCGTTCTGGAGGAGCCCAATGCGGTGACGACGGTTCTGGCGGCAAGCGAGAAGGCGCTGACCGGGCAGCGCGAGCTTGTGCGCAAGTTCGTCGCCGCGCACCATGAATTGACCGACTGGATCAAGGCCAATCCGGCCGAGGCGCAAGCCATCGTGCAGAAGGAATTATCAGAGGAGGTGCGCAGCGGCATTTCCGCCGATCTGATCGCGCGCGCCTGGAAACGCATCACGCTGGTGCGCGAGGCCGATGTCGAGGAACTGAAGGCTTTCGTCGACAACGCCCGGAAAGCCGGCCTCTTGCGCGTCGCGCCCGATCTGTCGCGTCTGGTCGAAAAGCCATGAGCGCCCTCACCCCCGCGGCGCCGGGCGAAACGCCAGCGCCGCCAAAGTTCTCCATCGCACATGTGAGCAAGCATTTTCGCGGCAAATGCGGCGATGTTCACGCGCTCGACGACATGAGCCTGCAGGTCCGCGCCGGCGAATTCGTCTGTCTCGTCGGCCCAAGCGGTTGCGGCAAGTCGACCCTGCTCGACATTATGGCCGGGTTGGCCCAGCCAGATGCGGGAACGGTGTTGTGCGACGGTCAGGAGATCAAGGGGCCAGGCCGGCACCGCCTCGTGATGTTTCAGGAATCGGCCCTGTTCCCGTGGCTCGACGTGCTCGGCAACGTCATGTTCGGTCTCAAGCTGCGCGACGACCTGACGCGCCGCGAACGGCTCGACATCGCCCATCACTATCTCGAACTGGTCGGGCTCGCGAAATTCACCCGCGCCCATGTGCACGAATTGTCGGGCGGCATGAAACAGCGCGTCGCCTTCGCTCGCGCGCTGGCGCCCGACCCCCAGGTGCTGCTGATGGACGAGCCGCTCGCGGCGCTCGACGCGCTGACGCGCGAGCAACTCTATGGCGACATCCAGCGCATCTGGGCCGAGAGCGGCAAAACCATCATTTTCGTCACCCACAACGTCCGCGAGGCGGTGTGTCTCGGCGACCGCGTGGTGCTGCTATCGCCGCGCCCCGGGCGCATTCGCGAGCATTTCGACATCGACCTGCCAAGGCCGCGCGACATCAACTCCGCTGGCCTGTCCGGCTACGCCACGCGCATCACCGCCGCGCTGAAGAACTATTTGATCACGGAGGCCTCCGAATGAGGCGTTTTCTCGCCGCGTCGGCATTTTTCCTGTCGCTCGCCCTGCTCTGGGAACTGGCGGTGCGTTACGGCGGCTGGTCGCCGGTCATCCTGCCCTCGCCCGTGACGGTCGGCGCCTATCTGTGGAGCGCGCTGCTCGACGGCACGCTGGTCGACGCCACATTGGTGACCCTGAAACGGTTGTTGATCGGCTATGTCATCGGCGTCGCCATGGGGCTGCCGCTTGGCTTTCTGTGCAGCGCCTCGAAATTCGCGGAGGATACGGTCGGCGCGCTGGCGCTGGGCTTCCAGACGCTGCCGAGCGTGTGCTGGATTCCACTGGCGCTGTTGTGGTTCGGACAAACCGAATCGGCGATGCTCTTCGTCGTCGTGATGGGCACGGCCTGGTCGGTGGTCATCGCCACCGACATGGGTGCGCGGACAATTTCACCGTCCTACGCCAAAGCGGCGCGGACGATGGGATCGGAAGGGTTCCATAAATGGACTCGGGTCATCCTGCCGGCGTCATTACCGTTCCTGATCTCGGGCATGAAACAGGGCTGGGCCTTCGCCTGGCGGTCGTTGATGGCGGCGGAGATTTTCGTGACCATCCTGACCGGATTCGGGCTCGGCCAGCTGCTGCATTACGGACGCGAGTTGAACGCGATGGAGCAGGTCATCGGCATCATGCTGGTGATCGTCGTCATCGGGCTGGCGGCCGATAAGGCTTTTTTCGCGCCCTGGGAGCGCTTCCTGCACGCGCGCTGGGGGACGGGCGCGACGCGCTGAGCGCCGCGGCCGGATCATTGCGGATTATTTCTTCATCGGGCAGGTGTTGAGGCCGAGCAGCGTGTAGGCCGGGCAGAAGCTGAACAGGCCGGTGATCAGCGGGATGATTCCGATCCAGCCCCAATTGGTCTGCGGGCCGACGAACACGAGGCTGATGAGAACCAGCCCGACGAGGATGCGAAGAATGCGGTCGATGCCGCCGACATTGGCCAACATGGCGAAAACTCCTGTCTGACGCGACGCGGACCGATGCGCCCGCGCCTTCGAACGGCAATGTAGACCCGACGCCGCGCCCGCGTCTGTGATCAAGTCACGCGCGTCAGGGCGCGCAGGGCGGCGGCGTCGCGCACCGCCAGCGCGCCGCGCCCGGCCTCCACCAGCCCCTCTCGCGCGAAAATCTTGAGTTGGCGGCTCACCACCTCGCGGGCGCTGCCGATGTCGTCGGCGAGCTGCTGATGCGTCGCCGCCACCTCGCCGCCCGCGTCGGCGCGATCAATGAGCGCCTGGGCGAGGCGCGCGTCGATGCGCGTGAAGGCGATGGTCTCCAGCACGCGCGTCATGTCGTCGAGCCGCGCGCCGAAACGCTCGAAGACGAAGGCGCGAAAGTCCTCCGAGCGCATGAGCGATTCGAATCGCGCGCGGGGAATGACGATCAGGCGCGTCGGCTTTTCGGTCACGCCCTCGGCCGAATAGCTCCGCCCCGCCGTCAGGCAAAGCGTGGTCTGCACGCAGGTCTCGCCCGCGCCGACGCGATAGAGCAGCAGCGACCGGCCGGACGACGAGGTCAGCGTCACGCGCACGCCGCCGTCGAGCACGATGACGAAGCCCTGACAGGCCCCGCCGGGGGAGAACAGGGTCGCACCGGCGGCGACCTCCACCGGATGCAGATCGTCGAGCAGACGCGCCGTCGCCGGCGAAAGGTCGCGCAAGCCCTCGCAGCGGCCGCGCCAGGCCCCGTTCTCGTTGGCGAAATTCGCGCCGCTGCCCCGCATCTCCGTCCGCCGTCGCTGGATCGCAGGCGAGCATAGCCAGGGCTGCGCGTTTGTCACGTCCGGCGCGTTGCCTTTGGGCCCGCCGGCGCTATCGTAAGCCCGGCGCGCCGCCGCGCGCATCCCGACAACACGGCGCGCCAGACGCCGGCAAGCATGGACGCCTGATGCCCTCCCATTATTTCGAGGATTTGAAGCCCGGCGCGGTCGACGAATACGGCGCCTATGAGATGACCCGCGACGAGATCGTCCGCTTCGCGCGGCAATTCGATCCGCAGCCGTTCCATCTCGACGAGGAGGCGGCGAAGAAAACGATGCTCGGAGGTCTCTCGGCTTCCGGCTGGCATACGGCCTCCGCCGCCATGCGCATCGCCTTCGACGCCTATATTCACGATTCCTCATCGATGGGCGCGCCCGGCGTCGAGGATCTGAAATGGCTCAAGCCCGTGCGGCCCGGCGATGTGCTGCGCGCCCGCCGCAAGATTCTGGGCGCGCGCGCCTCGTCCTCGCGGCCGGACATGGGCCTCGTGCATATCAGCAACGAGATTCTCAACCAGGCCGACGATGTGGTCATGACGCAGGAATTCTTCGCCATGATGGGCCGGCGCGGCCATGACGGCGGCGAGGAGCCGGCCGCGCGCAAGCCCGCGCCGCCGCCGCTGAAGGCCGCGACGCCCGATCCCGCGCCGCAGCCGCAACAATTGGGCTTCTACGAGGATCTCGTCGTCGGGCGCGGCCTCGATCTCGGCGCGCACACATTCACGCCGGAAGAGATTATCGCCTTCGCGCGGAATTTCGATCCTCAGCCGTTTCATCTGTCGGAGGAGGGCGCGGCGAAAAGCCATTTCGGCCGGCTCGCCGCCTCGGGCTGGCACACGGGCTCGGTGTGGATGCGCAAATTTCTCGACACGCGCGCGCGCCAGCAGCAAGCGGTGCTCGAGGCCGGCGGCAAGCTGCCGCAGGGCGGCCCCTCGCCCGGCTTCCGCAATCTGAAATGGAACAGGCCGGTCTTCGCCGGCGACACGATTTCCTATCGCACCGTGCTCGCCGACAAACGCGTCACCTCGAAACCCGGCTGGGGGCTGATCTTCAGCCACAACACCGGCGTCAACCAGCACGGCGAGCGCGTCTTCGAATTCCTCGGTTCGGCCTTCGTGCAGATGCGCGCGGCGGCGTAAGCGCGGGGCGCGGATGGCCGGGATTTCGCCCGGCCATGACGCCTGACCGGACGGCCTAAACCAGCGCGCCGCAGAAGCGCTGGATTTTCTTGCAGGCGTCTTCCAGCACCGCTGTCGAGGTGGCGTAAGAGATGCGGAAGTTCGGGCCCGAGCCGAAGGCCGAGCCCTGCACCACCGCGACGCCTTCGCTCTCCAGCAGTTCGGAGACGAAATCCTCGTCCGTCGCGATCACCTTGCCGGACGGGGCCTTTTTGCCGATGGCTTCGGCGCAGGAGGGATAGACGTAGAAGGCGCCCTCCGGCGTCGGGCATTTCAGATATTTCGCCTGATTGAGCATCGACACGACAAGATCGCGCCGGCCCTCGAACGCCTTGCGACGCTCGCCGATGAAATCCTGCGGGCCGTTGAGCGCCTCCACCGAGGCCCATTGCGCGATGGAGCAGGCGCCGGAGGTCTGCTGGCCCTGCAGCATGTCCATCGCCTTGATCAGGCTGTCGGGGCCGGCGGCGAAGCCGATGCGCCAGCCGGTCATGGCGTAGGATTTCGACACGCCGTTCATGGTCAGCGTGCGGTCCATCAGATTGGGCTCGACCTGCGCGGGCGTGACGAATTCGAAATCGCCGTAGGTCAGATGCTCGTAAATGTCGTCGGTGAGCACCCAGACATGCGGGTGGCGCATGAGAACGTCCGTGACCTTCTTCATCTCCTCGCGCGTATAGGCCGCGCCTGACGGATTCGACGGCGAGTTGATCAGCAGCCATTTCGTCTTCGGCGTGATGGCGCGCTCAAGGTCTTCGGGCTGGAGCTTGAAAGCATGCTCCATCTTCGTCGGCACGAGCACGGGCGTGCCGCCGGCCAGCAGCACCATATCCGGGTAGGAGACCCAGAACGGCGCGGGAATGATGACCTCATCGCCGGGGTTCACCGTCGAGAGAAAGGCGTTGAACAGGATGTGCTTGCCGCCGGTGCCAACGATGGTCTGCGTCGCCTTGTAATCCAGCCCGTTCTCGCGCCTGAACTTCTTCGCGATCGCCTCGCGCAGCGGGACGATGCCGGCGACGGGCGTATATTTCGTCTCGCCGCGGCGGATCGCCTCGATCGCCGCGTTCTTGATGTTGTCGGGCGTGTCGAAATCCGGCTCGCCGACGGACAGCGAGATGATATCGCGGCCGGCGTTTTTCAGATCGCGCGCCTTCTGCGTCACCGCGATGGTCGCGGAGGGTTTCACACGCAAGAGGGCGTCGGCGATGAACGGCATGAGAACAGGCTCCAATCCAGATATCCGCCCACAAGGGCGGGCGGAGATTAGGTTCGATGCCTGTGGAGGGCAATGGAAAATCGCCGCGCCCCCTCGCCGCCGTCACATGGCGGCGGCGAGTGTGACGCCCTGATGGATGGCGCGCTTGGCGTCGAGTTCGGCCGCCTCGCGCGCGCCGCCGATGACATGAACCTTGCGGCCGCGCGCCTCCAGCGCGTCGGCGAGGTCGCGCAACGGCTCCTGCCCGGCGCAGATGACGACATTGTCGACGGGCAGCGTTTTCTCCACGCCGTCGATGACGATGTGCAGGCCTTCGTCGTCGATGCGGCGATACTCGACGCCGGACGACATGTCGACGCCGCGCGCCTTCAGCGCCGTGCGGTGAATCCAGCCCGTCGTCTTGCCGAGGCCGTCGCCGACCCTGGATTTCTTGCGCTGGAGCAGGTGAATGCGGCGCGCGGAGGGCTCGGAATGCGGCGCCTGCACGCCGCCCCGGTGGGCATAGGCGGCGTCGACGCCCCATTCCTCGCAGAATTTCACCGGATCGAGACTGGCGCTGACGCCCTGATGGGCGAGATATTCCGCCGTGTCGAAGCCGATGCCGCCGGCGCCGATGATGGCGACATTGGCGCCGACGGGCTTGCCGTCGCGCAGCACATCGAGATAGCCGAGGGTTTTGGGATGATCGATCCCCTCGATCGGCGGCCGGCGCGGCGCGATGCCGGTGGCGACGACGATCTCGTCATAGCCGCCGCTGTCGAGCGCTTCCGCCGTGGCGCGCGTGGCGAGCCGCAGATCCACCTTGTGCAGTTCGAGCTGCCGGCGGAAATAGCGCAGGGTCTCGTGGAACTCCTCCTTGCCGGGAATCTTTTTCGCGATGTTGAATTGGCCGCCGATTTCCGGCCCGGCCTCGAACAGGGTGACGGCATGGCCGCGCTCGGCCGCCGTGACGGCGAAGGCGAGCCCCGCCGGACCGGCGCCGACGACGGCGACGCGCTTGCGTTGCGCGGCGGGCGCGACCATAAGCTGCGTTTCGTGGCAGGCGCGCGGATTGACGAGGCAGGAGGTGATCTTGCCGCCGAACGTGTGGTCAAGGCAGGCCTGATTGCAGGCGATGCAGGTATTGATCTCGTCGGCGCGGTCCTCGCGCGCCTTGCGCATGAATTGCGCATCGGCGAGGAACGGCCGCGCCATCGACACCATGTCGCAGACGCCGTCGGCCAGCAGCTTTTCGCCAAGCTCCGGCGTGTTGATGCGGTTGGTGGCGATGAGCGGCACGCCGACCTTGCCCATCAGCCGCTGCGTCACCCAGGCGTAGGCGGCGCGCGGCACCTTTGTCGCGATGGTGGGGATGCGCGCCTCGTGCCAGCCAATGCCGGTGTTGATGATGGTGGCGCCGGCCTTCTCGACCTCCTGCGCCAGCCGGATCACCTCGTCGAGCGTCGAGCCGCCCTCGACGAGATCGAGCATCGACAGCCGGTAGATGATGATGAACTCGCGCCCGACCCGTTCGCGGACGCGGCGGACGATCTCGACCGGAAAGCGGATGCGGCTCTCGTAATCCCCGCCCCAGCGGTCGGCGCGGCGGTTGGTGCGCGCGGCGATGAACTCGTTGATGAGATAGCCTTCCGAGCCCATGATCTCGACGCCGTCGTAGCCGGCGTATTGGGCCAGCGCCGCGCATCGCACGAAATCCCCGATGGTCTGCTCGACCTCGTCGTCGGCGAGTTCGTGCGGCGTGAACGGATTAATCGGCGCTTTCAGCGCGCTGGGGGCGACAAGCTGCGGCTGGTAGGAATAACGGCCGAAATGCAGGATCTGCATGGCGATCTTGCCGCCCTCGGCATGAACGGCTTCGGTGACGACGCGGTGACGGCCGGCCTCGTCCTCGTTCGTCACCATGGCGCCGCCGAACACCGGTCGGCCGCGCTCGTTGGGAGCGATGCCGCCGGTGACGATGAGGCCGACCTCGCCGCGCGCGCGCTCGGCGTAGAACGCCGCCATGCGGGCGAAGCCGTTCGGCGCCTCCTCCAGCCCGACATGCATCGAGCCCATCAGCACGCGGTTGCGCAGGGTGGTGAAACCGAGGTCGAGCGGAGACAGCAGATGCGGATATTGGTCCATGGCGGCCCCTTTTTGCAACCAGTTGCATTTGTAGTCCGGATGGGCCGGGCTTGCAACGTGTTTCAAAGGCGCGGCGCGTCGCCCGCGTCGGCCGGAGGCGCGGCGAGAATGTCGAGCGCCTCGCGGCAGAAGGCGATCCAGGCCTCCTCGCCGGCGATGCCGGCGCGCAGCACCAGCCGGCGCAGACGCGCCGCGCGGTCGAGCGGCCCCCGTCCGAAATCCCGCGCCTCGATGTCGCGATAGAGTTGCAGCTTCGCCTCGTGCAGGGCGAGATGGCGGGCGATCTCGCGGTCGAGCCCCGTGGGTCCGACCACGGCTTCCGCGCGCAGCCGCACCATCAGATCGTCGCGCATCAGCTTCGGCTCCGAGGCCTGGCGCACCCAATTTTCAAGTTCGCGCCGGCCTTCGGGCAGAATTTCGTAGCCGCGCTTGCGGCCCCGACCGTGCGGGATCGGCCGCGAGACCACGAGGCCAGCCGCCTCCAGCCGGGCCAGTTCGCGGTAAATCTGCTGGTGCGTGGCGTGCCAGAAATGGCCGATCGAGCGATGAAATCGATCGGCGAGTTCGGAGCCCGATCCCGGGCGTTCGATCAGCGCGGTCAAGATGGCGTGCGGAAGCGACATGGGACATGGTTCTCGCAAATCCCGTCCGCCCGCGCAAAGGGCCGCGCGACCTATGCCGCTTGGCGGGCGCGTGCATTGATCCAGGTCTCTTGCGCCTCCGCCCAAGTCCTGAAACCATGCGCGCGGTTTCCAGGGAAGACGGCGCCCCGCGCCGCGCGTTCGGGCGTCTCTCTCGCGAAGATGAGGGGAATGTCATGGGCGACAGGAGAATTTCGGGACCGCGGCTGATCGCATTGGTCGGCCCGTTCCAGAGCGGCAAGACAACGCTGCTCGAAAGCATTTTGGCGCGCTCGGGCGCCCTCTCGCGTCAAGGCGCGGTGAAGGACGGCTCCAGCGTCGGCGATTCCTCCGCCGAGGCGCGCGCCCACGCCATGAGCGTCGAGGCCAATGTCGCCTCCACCGATTATCTCGGCGACCGCTACACATTTATCGATTGTCCCGGCTCGGTCGAATTCTCCCAGGACATGCGCAACGTCCTGCCCCTTTGCGACGCCGCCGTCGTCGTCTGCGAGGCGGACCCGCGCAAGCTCCCCGCCCTGCAGCTCGTGCTGCGCGAGCTGGAGGAGTTGAAGGTTCCGCGCATCCTGTTCCTCAACAAGATCGACATCGCCACCATGCGCGTCTCGGAGACGCTGAGCATGTTGCAGCCCGCCTCGCGCACGCCGCTGCTGCTGCGCCAAATCCCGATCTGGCAGAACGGCATCGCCACCGGCTTCATCGATCTCGCTCTCGAACGCGCCTTCGTCTATCGCGAGCATGCGCCCTCCGTCGTCATCGACGTGCCCGCCGGCGACATGCCGCGCGAGAAGGAAGCCCGCTATTCCATGCTGGAGCGTCTCGCCGATTACGACGACGCGCTGATGGAGGAACTGGTCTCCGACATCGAGCCGCCGCGCGATCAGGTGTTCGACGATCTCACCAACGAGCTGCGCCAGGGGCTCGTCGCGCCGTTGCTGATCGGTTCGGCCGAGCGCGGCAACGGCGTCACCCGTCTGCTCAAGGCGCTGCGCCATGAATCGGCCGGCGTGGCCGCGACGCGCGCCCGCCTTGGCGTCGCCGACGAAGGCCCGGCGCTCGCGCACGCCATCCGCACCGTGCACACCGCCCATGGCGGCAAGCTGACCGTGGCGCGCGTGCTGCGCGGAACGCTCGCTGACGGCGCGACGGTGACGTCCTCGCGCGGCGGGGAGGACCGCATCGCCGGCGTGTCGCGGCTGATGGGCTCCTCGGCGTCGAAGATCCCGAAAGCGGAAGAAGGCGACACGCTCGCCTTCGGCCGTCTCGACCATGTCGCCACCGGCGATTCGTTCGGCGATCCCAAAGCCGCGGCCCGACCGGTCGTCGGGGCCGGCCCGATCGGACAGCCGGTGCACGCCTTCGCGCTGACCATCAAGGACCGCAAGGATGAGGTGCGTCTGGCCGCGTCCATGTCGAAACTGGTGGAGGAAGACCCTTCGCTCGTCTTCGTGCAGGATCAGGATTCCGGCGAGATGAAGCTGTTCGGTCAGGGCGAGATGCATCTGCGCGTCGCGCTCGAGCGCCTCGCCGCCCGGTTCGGCGTCGCGGTCGAGGCGCACAAGCCGCAGGTCGCCTATCGCGAGACCATCCGCGATTCGGTGTCGGTGCGCGGCCGCCACAAGAAGCAGTCCGGCGGCCACGGGCAGTTCGGCGACGTGGCGCTGACCGTCGGGCCGCGCGGGCGCGGCGAGGGTTTCGCTTTTTCCGAGACCGTGCATGGCGGCGCGGTGCCGCGGCAATATTTCTCGTCGGTCGAGATCGGCGCGAAGGACGCGCTGACGCGCGGGCCGCTCGGCTTCCCCGTCGTCGACGTTGGCGTGACGCTTACCGACGGCTCCTATCACACGGTCGATTCCTCCGACATGGCGTTCCGCGCCGCCGCCAAGATCGGCCTTGCGGAAGCCCTGCCCAAGGCCCGGCCGGTGCTGCTGGAGCCGATTCTCGCCGTCGACATCGCTGTGCCGAGCGACGCGCTGTCGCGCGCCACCGGCATCGTCTCGGGCCGGCGCGGGCAGATTCTTGGCTATGACGGGCGGCCCGGCTGGGACGGCTGGGAAGTGCTGAGCGTGCTGATGCCGGAAGCCGAAATGGGCGATCTGATCGTCGAGTTGCGCTCGGCCACGGCCGGCGTCGGCTCCTATATGTCGCGCTTCGATCATCTGGCCGAAATCTCGGGCAAGCCGGCCGAGGCGATCATCGCGCAGGCCGCGGCGGCGCGGAACGCCAACGGGCATTAAGCGGCGCGCGCGCCGATGAACAGCGCGAGGCGGGCCGGAGACGGTCCGCCTTTTTTCCGCCCGGCCGTCGTAACGAAAAAGGCCCCGCTCGCGCGGGGCCCTTCGTTATTGGCGGCGGAGAGGCGTCGCTCAGTGCGACACGTTCTCCCAGATGCGTTTCTTGGTGAAATACAGCAGGCTGGCGAAGACCATCAGGAAGATGATGACCTTGAGGCCCATGGCCTTGCGCTGCTCCAGCGCCGGCTCGGCCGACCACATCAGGAAGGCGGAGACGTCCTTCGCGTATTGCTGGACGGTCTTCGGCGTTCCGTCGGTATATTCCACCGCGCCGTCGCTGATCGGCTTGGCCATGGCGATCTTGTTGCCGGGGAAGTAGTCGTTCCAGTTCGGGTCGTCGTCCTTCGAATAGCCGTTCAGCAGCGCGTAGATGTAGTCGACGCCGTGCTCCTGATAGGTCAGGAACGGATCCAGCAGGAACAACGGGAAACCGCGCTGATAGGTGCGCGCCTTGGCCAGAACCGCGAAGTCCGGCGGCGCCACCTGCAGCGCCGAGGCGGCCGCGTTTTTGTTGGCGAAGGGCTGCGGGAATTTGTCGGAGGGACGGCCCGGACGCTCGAACATGTCGCCGGCGTCGTTGGGACCGTCCTTGACCTTGTATTCGGCGGCGAGCGTCTTCACCTGGTCTTCGGTGAAGCCGGGGCCGCCCGGCTGCGACAGCGTGCGCATCGGGATCGCGAGGCCGTGACAGGCCGAACAGACTTCCTTGTAGACGCGGAAGCCGCGCTGCAACTGAGCCTTGTCGAACCTGCCGAACAACCCGCCGAACGTCCAGTCCTGACGCTCGATCCTGGGGCCATGGCTGTCGCCCGAGGCGAAGGCCGGGCCGGTGATCGCCAGGGCGCCGACAAAGGCGGCGGCGAGGCGGAAAGTCTTGGAGAGGACCATTGTCGTGTTTCCCTGAATTCCGCTGCGATCAGTGAGCCGAGCCTTTGGCCGCGTTTTTCTCGAGCACGGCGTCGTGGATCGACGCCGGCACCGGACGCGGGGTCTCGAACAGGCCGAGCACCGGCAGGATGACCAGGAAGTGGAAGAAGTACCAGAAGGTGAAGATCCGCGAGGCGATCACGTAGCCGCCCTCCGCCGGCATGGCGCCGAGGTAGCCGAGGCCGATGCAGACCACGACGAAGACCCAGAAGAACACCTTGTAGACGGGGCGATAGACCGCCGAACGGACGCGCGAGGTGTCGAGCCAGGGCAGGAAAGCCATGATGGCGATGGCGCCGAACATGGCGATGACGCCGCCGAGCTTGTCGGGAATCGAACGCAGGATCGCGTAGAACGGCAGGTAATACCATTCCGGCACGATATGCGCCGGCGTCACCATCGGGTTCGCCTCGATGTAATTGTCGGCGTGACCGAGATAGTTCGGATTGTAAAACACGAACCAGGCGAAGAAGATCAGGAACACCACCATGCCGAAGGCGTCCTTCATGGTCGCATGCGGCGTGAACGGCACCGTGTCCCTCGCGACGTCCTTGACCTCGACGCCGGCCGGATTGTTCTGGCCGACCACATGCAGCGCCCAGACATGCAGCGCGACCACGGCCGCGATCATGAAGGGCAGCAGATAGTGCAGCGAGAAGAAGCGGTTGAGCGTCGGGTTGTCGACCGAATAGCCGCCCCACAGCCAGGTGGTGACGGCGTCGCCGACGAAGGGAATCGCCGAAAACAGGTTGGTGATGACCGTGGCGCCCCAGAAGGACATCTGTCCCCACGGCAGCACGTAACCCATGAAGCCCGTGGCCATCATCAGCAGGTAGATGATGACGCCGAGAATCCACAACACCTCGCGCGGCGCCTTGTAGGAGCCGTAATAGAGGCCGCGCAACATGTGGATATAGACGGCGATGAAGAACATCGACGCGCCGTTGGCGTGGACGTAGCGGATCAGCCAGCCGTAGTTCACGTCGCGCATGATGTGCTCGACGGAGTCGAAGGCCATCGTCACATGCGGCGTGTAGTGCATGACCAGCACGATGCCGGTGATGATCTGGACGATCAGCATCATCGAAAGGATGCCGCCGAAGGTCCACCAGTAGTTAAGGTTCTTCGGCGTCGGATAGGCGACGAAGGAGCCGTGCATGAAGCTCAGGATAGGCAGGCGCGCCTCGAGCCAGCGAGCGAGGCCGCTCTTGGGCGCGTAGACGGAATGTCCGGTCAGATGTCCGCTCATGGGTGAAATCTCTGCTCGATGTCTGTCGGGGCGAGGCGAGCGGCGATCAGCCGATCTTCACCTTCGTGTCGCTCAGGAAGGAATAGGTCGGCACGTCGAGGTTGCGCGGCGCGGGGCCTTTGCGGATGCGGCCGGACGTGTCGTAGTGCGAACCGTGGCAAGGGCAGAACCAGCCGTGATAATCGCCGGAATTGCCGAGCGGCACGCAGCCGAGATGGGTGCAGACGCCAAGCACGACCAGCCATTCGGGCTTCTGCGCGCGCGCCGAATCCTCCTGGGGGTCGGGCAGATCCGCCAGCTTGACGTTCCTGGCCTCCTCGATCTCTTTCTTTGTGCGGTGACGCACGAAGACCGGCTTGCCGCGCCATTTGACGGTGACGCTCTGCCCCTCGGCGATGGCGCCAAGGTCGATCTCGGTCGATGCGAGAGCCAGCGTCGAGGCGTCGGGGTTCATCTGGGCGATGAGCGGCCAGGCGACCGCGCCGACGGCCACGGCCGCCGCGGCGCCGGTGGCGATGAATAGAAAATCCCTGCGGGTCGGCTCGACTGTCGCTGCGCTGGCCACGTGATTACCCCCAAATCTCTTGTTCGACGCGGCGCTCCTGAACGCGCCGCCGTCGCACGTCGAAATGCGGGCCGAAACATCCTGACGCGCACCGCGCGCGGAGGTTTAACCCGCCGTTAAGCGCAGCGTATTTCGCATCCTTCGCACATATTGTCCATAGCGCCCAAAGTCAGGGGCGGGCGGGGAATCGCGGGTCTTGCGCGGCTTCCCGCTTGTCCGGCGCCCGCGGCTGCGCCTATAGGTCGCATATGGCCCTGACGCTCGTGCTCTATCAGCCGGATATCCCCCAGAACGCCGGCACGATGCTGCGCGCCTGCGCCTGTCTCGGGCTCGACGCGGCCATTGTCGAGCCGGCCGGCTTTCCCGTCGCCGACCGCAATTTCCGCCGCGCGGGAATGGACTATCTCGACGCCGTCGCCATTTGCCGCCACGCCTCCTTCGCCGCTTTCGAGGATTGGCGCCGCCCGACCGGGCGCCGCCTCGTGCTGCTGACGACGCAGGCGCGTCAGGCCTATACGGATTTCGTCTTCCGCCCGGACGACCTTCTGATGGTGGGGCGAGAATCGGCCGGCGCGCCGCAGAGCGTGCATGACGCGGCCGACGCGCGCGTTCTCGTGCCCATCCGCCCCGACCTGCGCTCGCTCAACGTGGCGCTCGCCGCCGGCATGGTTCTGGGCGAGGCCCTGCGCCAGACATCCGCCTTTCCCAGGGGAGATTTCGCATGAGCGACCTCGACGTCCGCAAGAACGCCGCGCGGCATTGGTTCGAAACCCTGCAGACGCGCCTCATCGCCGCGTTCGAGGCGCTGGAGACGGAGGCGAGCGGCCCCTTCGCCCGCGCCGACCTCGCGGCCGGGCGCTTCACGCTGGAGCCGTGGACGCGCGTCGATTCGACCGGCGCGCCGGGCGGCGGCGGCCGCATGGCGATGCTGCGCGGCCGCGTGTTCGAGAAGGCCGGCGTGCATTGCTCGACGGTGCATGGCGTGTTCGCGCCGGAATTCGCCAAACAGATCCCCGGCGCCGACGCCGACCCTCGCTTCTGGGCGAGCGGCATCTCGCTCATCGCCCATCCCTGGAATCCCAACGTGCCGGCCGTGCATATGAACACGCGTTTCGTGGTCACGTCGAAGGCGTGGTTCGGCGGCGGGGCCGATCTGACCCCCGTGCTCGACCGCCGCCGCACGCAGGAGGACGCGGATTCGCGCGACTTCCACGCCGCCATGCGGGCGGCTTGCGCGGCGCATCCGGGCGTCGCCGACCATGACCGCTACAAGCAATGGTGCGACGACTATTTCTTCCTGCCGCATCGTGGCGAGCCGCGCGGGATCGGCGGCGTTTTCTTCGATTATCTCAACAGCGCCGGCGACGCCGCCAACAGCGGCTGGGACGCCGATTTCGCCTTCGTCTGCGCCGTCGGCGAGGCCTTCGCCGACATCTATCCGACGCTCGTGCGCCGCAATGTCGCGGCGCCGTGGACGCCGGCCGACCGCGAGGAGCAACTCGTGCGTCGCGGCCGCTACGTCGAGTTCAACCTGCTCTACGACCGCGGCACGATCTTCGGTCTGAAAACCGGCGGCAACGTCGCCTCGATCCTGTCGTCGATGCCGCCGGAAGTGAAATGGCCGTGAGCAGGCCGCGGCGCCGCCCTGCGGAGCGGGCCGGCGACGGGCCCCGCGCCGGCGGCCGGACAGGCGCCGTCAACTGATCGCAGGCGCGAAAATCTCGTCGATCCGCTTCCCGAGCTTCAGCGACAACCGGCGAAAACCTTCGCTCGATCCGTGCAGTTCGTCGTTCCACAGCGTTTGGTTGGGGCCGTGCATATGATCGGCCGAACCAATGGTTCCGAGCTGCCGGACAAATTGGACCTTGCCGTTCGAGGCGTCGGCGATGGCCTGCAGGCGATCGCAGAACCGCTCGATCATGGCGTTGACGATCTGCCGCCAGAGCGTCCGGTCACCAATCCTGCACGCGTTTTCCAATGGCCCCCCGATCCATTGCCCGCCCTCCGCGCCCGGCCGCGGGTCGGGATAATCATAGCCATGCAGGAGAACCTGAGCGCCCGTGGCGACGATTTGCGACGTCCGGGTGCGGTATTGCAGCGCGACGTAATCCAGCAGTTCGTCGAAATTCGGTCTGATATATCGATCTCGCGGCCGGCCCTCCTCGTAATGAAAGACATAATTCTCGATGCTGCCCATGATGTCGTTGCCGCCGACGCTGAGCATCACGATGTCGGGTTTTTCAACCGCGATCGTCGCAAGCAGGCCCTTGGGCGATCCATCGTCATAGGTTCCGAATTCATCCTGATTGACATCGAACCAGGCGTCTCCGGCCCTGGCGAGGCTGAGGATGGCGTATTTCCGGCCGAGCCATTCGAGCAGATCCGTCGCACATGGAAACTCGAACCAGGAATCGCCCTCCGCGACGATGCGCGGGCCCTTGTAGCCAGCGTCGCCTTTCAGGGCGAAATAGCGACTTCGTTTGGCCTTGCGTTTGGCGTCGAGGATCGATCTGAAATCGACAACGAAGGCCTGGCTCAGGGCGCCAAGGTCGCGCGGCGCGCCCTTTGGCGCGAGAATGAAGCGCCCCTGCGGCAAACGGCGCACCTCGATGAGCGTGCCGAGGTCTTCAAGACCGCTGAAATCGCCTTCTTCGGCGCGCGCCAGAATCTCTCGGATTTTCCGGCTGGCGGTCGCCGCGCGCAGGTCTGTCATCGCCGTCCTCCCGTCAAGTTGCGAGAGCAGAGATGATCCTGGCAATTCGCAAGACTGGCAATTCCGCATTTCCAGACCAGACGGATCGCGACAAGGCCGCCGCCGCGCGCCGCCTTCCGTTGATCCGGACGCTCAGGCGGCGTCCGCGAAGCTCCAGAGCCGGTGTGCGACGAAATTGAAGACGAAGACAATCGCCGTCGTCGCCAGCCGCGCCGGCCAGGGATCGAGGCCGAGGCGGCCGGAGAGCAAGGCCATCAGCGCCCATGTCAGCGCGAAGCCGACGGCCATCACAAGGACGAAGCGCCAGCCGGCCTGGGCGTGGGTGCGCCGCGTCTCGAACGTATGGGCGCGGTTGAGTGCGTAATTGACGAGGCCGCCAAAGGCATAGCCTCCGAGCGCGGCGGCGATCCTGTCGAGGGCGATCAGGTTCAACAGAATAAAGAACAGCCCGTAATCGGCCGCGAAGGTCACGAGGCCGACGCCGAAGAAGGTGGAAATCTGTCGCGGCAGGGACATGGGCTCTCGCTGGGCCGCGGCGCGCGGCCGGCCGTTGGGTCAGCGCGGCGGCAAGCCGGCGTAAAAGGCGGCGATGGCCTCCATCTCGGCCTCCGTCATATGCCGGCTCATCACCTTCATCTCCTTGTGCGCGCGCTTGCCGGCGCGGAAGGCCTTGAGCTGGTCGTAAAGGTAGCGCTCGTTCTGGCCGGCCAGATGCGGCACTTCGGCGTCCCTGGCGATTCCCTCATCGCCATGGCAGGGCGCGCAATCGCGGATGATGTCGATGGCGCGTTGCCGGGCGGCGGCCGGGGCGCCGGGGGCGAGGGCGAGGGCGGCGAGGACGGCGAGAACGCGGGCGCGCGGCGTCACCTCTGCGGTCTCCCGAACAGGGCTTTCAGGCGCGCGACAAGGGCGATGCGCCGATCCTCCGGAAACTGGTTCATGGCCACGATGGCGGTCGCCACCGCCGCCGGCAAGGCCCAGCGCGTCGCCAGCCCGAGCGCCGGCAGGAGAAGTTCGAAAATCTCGCGCAGGAGAATCGCCGCGACGCTGAACGCGAGCGCGAAATGAATGAACCAGGCGCCGAAAACCGGCGGTTTCTCCGACATGGCCGCATCCCGGGACAAGACCGTGGGGGTATAGCCGAGCCCGCCGCCGGACGGAAGCCGCGCGAGGGGTTCACAAGGCGACGATTCTCGTCTAGGGAACAGGCACATTCGAGCCGGGCGCCCCTGCTCGAACGCCCGTCACGGGTTTTCGCGAGGACGCGCTCGAGGCTCTCCCGGCCGACAGCGCGGCCTTTTTTTGTGCGCCGCTCCTTGCCGGGCGGCGGGAATGACCGGACGACCATGCCGAAGCGCACAGACATCTCGACGATCATGATCATCGGCGCGGGGCCGATCATCATCGGCCAGGCCTGCGAATTCGACTATTCCGGCACGCAGGCCTGCAAGGCCCTGCGCGAGGAGGGCTACCGTATCGTCCTCGTCAACTCCAATCCGGCGACGATCATGACCGATCCGGACATGGCCGACCGCACCTATGTCGAGCCGATCACGCCGGAAGTGGTGGCCAAAATCATCGAGAAGGAGCGTTACGCCGTTCCCGGCGGCTTCGCGTTGCTGCCGACCATGGGCGGCCAGACAGCGCTCAACTGCGCCCTGTCGCTCAAGAACATGGGCGTGCTCGACCGGCTCGACGTCGAGATGATCGGCGCGACGGCGGAAGCCATCGACAAGGCCGAGGATCGCGAATTGTTCCGCGACGCCATGACCCGCATCGGCCTCGACACGCCGCGGGCGCGGCTCGCCAACGCCTCCGATCTGAAGAAGGCCGACAAGGAGAAGCACCGGGCCGAGATCGCCCGCATCGCGGCCTCGGGCCTTTCCGGCGCGGCGCTCGACAAGGCCAGGGCCGATTTCCAGCGCAAATGGGATTCGGAAGAGCCCGAGCGCAAGCGCCGCTATATCTCCAAAGGCCTGAAAGAGGCGCTCGAAGCGCTCGACGACGTCGGCCTGCCCGCGATCATCCGCCCCTCCTTCACCATGGGCGGCACCGGCGGCGGCATCGCCTATGACGAGGAGGAATATCTCGACATCATCCGCGGCGGTCTCGACGCCTCACCGACCACCGAGGTGCTGATCGAAGAGAGCGTGCTCGGCTGGAAGGAATACGAGATGGAGGTCGTCCGCGACAAGGCGGACAATTGCATCATCGTCTGCTCCATCGAGAACGTCGATCCGATGGGCGTGCACACCGGCGATTCGATCACGGTGGCCCCGGCCCTGACGCTGACCGACAAGGAATACCAGATCATGCGCAACGCCTCGCTGGCGGTGCTGCGCGAGATCGGCGTCGAGACCGGCGGCTCCAACGTGCAATTCGCGATCAATCCGGAAAACGGCCGGATGATCGTCATCGAGATGAATCCGCGCGTGTCGCGCTCCTCGGCGCTCGCCTCGAAGGCCACGGGCTTCCCGATCGCCAAGGTGGCCGCCAAGCTCGCCGTCGGCTACACGCTCGACGAGATCGCCAACGACATCACCGGCGGGGCGACGCCGGCCTCGTTCGAGCCGACCATCGATTATGTGGTGACGAAAGTCCCGCGCTTCGCCTTCGAGAAATTCCCGGGCGCCGAGCCTCTGCTGACGACGGCGATGAAATCCGTGGGCGAGGCGATGGCCATCGGCCGCACCTTCGCGGAATCGCTGCAGAAGGCGCTGCGCTCGCTCGAAACCGGGCTGTCCGGTCTCGACGAGCATGAGATCGAAGGGCTGGGCAAGGGCGACGACCGCAACGTGCTGCGCGCGGCGCTGGGCACGCCGACGCCCGACCGCCTGCTGGTCGTCGGCCAGGCCCTGCGCATGGGCATGACGGTTGATGAAATCCATCAGGCCTGCAAGATCGATCCGTGGTTCATCGCCCGCATCCGGGAGATCGTCGATCTGGAGGCGCGCGTGCGCGCGCACGGCCTGCCGAAGGACGCCGCCAATCTGCGCATGCTGAAGGCCGCCGGATTCTCGGACACGCGGCTCGCCTCGCTGATCGGGCAGAACGCCGCGGACGTGGCGCGGCTGCGCGCTGAACTCGACGTGCATCCCGTCTACAAGCGCATCGACACCTGCGCGGCCGAATTCGCCTCGCCGACGGCTTACATGTATTCGACCTACGCGCCGCCCTTCGCCGGCGCGCCGCGCTCGGAGGCCGCGCCGTCAGGCCGCGACAAGGTGGTCATTCTCGGCGGCGGGCCCAACCGCATCGGTCAGGGCATCGAATTTGACTATTGCTGCTGTCACGCCTGCTTCGCGCTGCGCGACGTCGGCTACGAAACCATCATGATCAATTGCAACCCGGAGACGGTCTCGACCGATTACGACACGTCGGACCGCCTCTATTTCGAGCCGCTGACGGCCGAGGACGTGCTGGAAATCCTGCGCACGGAGCAGAGCGCCGGCGCGCTCAAGGGCGTCATCGTGCAGTTTGGCGGCCAGACGCCGCTGAAGCTCGCCACCGCGCTGGAGGATGCGGGAATTCCGATCCTCGGCACCAGCGTCGACTCCATCGATCTGGCGGAAGACCGCGACCGCTTCAAGCGCCTGCTCGACAAGCTCGGCCTGAAACAGCCGAAGAACGGCATCGCCTATTCGGTCGAGCAGTCGCGGCTGGTGGCGCAGGAGCTGGGCCTGCCGCTGGTCGTGCGCCCCTCCTATGTGCTCGGCGGCCGCGCCATGGCCATCATCCATGATGAGGCGACGCTGGCTGATTATCTTCTGGAGACCCTTCCCGGCCTCGTTCCGTCCGAAGTGAAAGCTCGCTACCCCAACGACAAGACCGGGCAGATCAATACGGTCCTTGGCAAGAATCCGCTGCTGTTCGACCGCTATCTCGCCGACGCCATCGAGGTCGACGTCGACGCGCTGTGCGACGGCAAGCAGGTGTTCGTCGCCGGGATCATGGAGCATATCGAGGAAGCGGGCATTCACTCCGGTGATTCGGCCTGTTCGCTGCCGCCGCGCTCGCTGTCGCCGGAGATGCTGGCCAAGCTCGAGGAGCAAACGCGCAAAATGGCGCTGGCGCTCGACGTCGGCGGCCTGATGAACGTGCAATACGCGCTCAAGGACGGCGAGATTTACGTGCTCGAGGTCAATCCGCGCGCCTCGCGCACGGTGCCCTTCGTCGCCAAGGTGATCGGTCAGCCGATCGCCAAGATCGCGGCGCGCGTCATGGCCGGCGAGGCGCTGGCCGGCTTCCGGCTGCAGCCGATGAACGCCGACCATGTCGGCGTCAAGGAGGCGGTGTTCCCGTTCGCGCGCTTCCCCGGCGTCGATACGGTGCTGGGACCGGAAATGCGCTCGACCGGCGAGGTCATCGGCCTTGACCGCGCCTTCGACATGGCTTTCGCCAAAGCGCAGCTCGGCGCCGGCTCGAAAGTGCCGACGAGCGGCGCGGTGTTCGTCTCGGTGCGTGATTCCGACAAGCCGCGTCTGCTGCCGGCCATTCGCAAGCTCGTCGCGCTTGGCTTCAAGGTGCTCGCGACCGGCGGCACCTTGCGCTATCTGCAAGCCGAGGGCGTGCCGGCGGTCAAGATCAACAAGGTGTCGGAAGGTCGGCCGCATATCGTCGATTCGATCAAGAACGGCGGCGTGCAGCTCGTGTTCAACACGACCGAGGGCGCGCAGGCGCTGGCCGATTCGCGCTCGCTGCGGCGCGCCGCCCTGCTGCACAAGGCGCCTTATTACACGACGCTCGCCGGCGCCGTCGCCGCGGCCGAGGGCATCGCCGCCTACGCCGCGGGCGAGCTGGAAGTGCGGGCCCTGCAAGACTATTTCGCCGCCTGAGCGACGCGGGGGACGCCCCGCGATTTTCGAGCGCCGGGGCGGGTTGCTTTGGCGCGCGCGACATTTCAGACTGTCGCCTTCGCCGCTGCGTCGGCGCGGGCGAGACCCGACGACGGCCCTCGCGGGCCCCAGGAACGAAAGAGACGAGATGGACAGGTTCCCGATGACCGCCGCCGGCTATGCGGCTCTCGAGGAAGAGCTGAAGCGCCGCCAGCAGGTGGAGCGCCCGCGCATCATTCAGGCGATCGCGGAGGCCCGCTCGCACGGCGATCTGTCCGAGAACGCGGAATATCACGCGGCCAAGGAAGCGCAGGCGCACAACGAGGGCCGCGTCGCCGAGCTGGAGGACAAGCTGCAGCGCGCCGAGGTGATCGACGTGTCGAAGCTCACCGGCAAGACGATCAAATTCGGCGCGACCGTGACGCTGGTCGACGAGGACACCGAGGAGGAGAAGGCCTATCAGATCGTCGGCGAAAGCGAGGCCGACGTGAAGAGCGGCAAGGTGTCGATCACCTCGCCCATCGCCCGCGCGCTGATCGGCAAGACCGTCGGCGACAGCGTCGAGGTGAACGCGCCGGGCGGCGGCAAGAGCTACGAAGTGCTCAATGTGACCTTCGTCTGAGGATGCGTCGCCGCGCGCCTCACACCGGCGCGGCGGGTTCGTCCTTCACCTGTTTCAACGCCAGCGAGGAGCGCACATTGCGCACGTTGGGCGTCGCGGTCAGGCGCGCCACCAGCGCCTGAAAGGAGGTCAGGTCGCGCGTCACGCATTTCAGGATGAAATCGACGTCGCCCGACAGCGTCCAGCATTCGCGCACCTCCGGCCAGCCGCGCACGCGCGCCTCGAAGGCGGCGAGTTCGCCCTCCGATTGCGCCGCCAGATGCACGAAGGCGAAGCAGACGACATCGAAGCCGACTGCGCGCGGCGCGACGCGGGCGCGATAGCCGCGAATGATTCCGGCCTCCTCCAGCGCCCGCACGCGACGCAGGCAGGGCGGCGCGGAAATGCCGACGCGACGCGCCAGTTCCACATTGGTCATGCGCCCGTCGGCCTGCAACTCGCGCAGGATGGCGAGATCGATGTCGTCGAGGCGGTGCGGCACGGCGGTCCCTGGCGAGATTTGGCGGAATCGGCTCTCAGGGTTTAGATGCGCGCGCAGCGGGTGACAATCGGCCCGCGCTGGACAAGGCGCCCGTGCCGCACCCGACCCTGCCCCCCGAGACAAAAGCCTGGCTCCTCTCCTCCGGCCGCACCGGCAGCGACGTCAATTGCCTGGGCGTTCTGCGCGCGCTGGGCGTCGAGCCGGACATTCGCCGCGTCGCGCCGCGCTTTCCCTACAGTCTCATCGCGCCGCGCGGGCCGGTCGATCCGCGCGATCGGGGCGTGATCGCGCCGCCCTTTCCCGACATCGCCATCGCCTCCGGGCGCGCCACCGTGCCCTATCTGCGCGCGCTGAAGCGGGCGTCGGGCGGGCGCACCTTCACCGCCTTCATGCAGGATCCGCGCGTCGGCGCGGGCGCGGCCGATCTGATCTGGGTTCCGGAACACGACGCCCTGCGCGGCGCCAATGTCGTCGTCACCGCCACGTCGCCGCATTTGCTGTCGCCGGAGCGCCTGGCGGCCGCGCGCGCCGCGCCCGATCCCCGCGTCGCCGCCCTGCCCGGCCCGCGCGCCGCGCTGCTGCTGGGCGGCGCGAGCCAGCATTTCCGCTACGACGGCGACGAGGCGCGGGCGCTGTCGGCCGTCGCCGCCGCGCTGCTGGATTCCGGCGCGAGCGTCATGGCAACCGGCTCGCGCCGCACGCCGCCGGCGGTGGCGCGCGCCGTGCGCGCGGCGCTGGCGACGGCTCCCGGACGCGCCTTCTGGTGGGACGGGAGCGGCGACAATCCGTTCCTGTCGATGCTCGCCAACGCTGACTCCATCGTCGTCACCGCCGACAGCGTCAACATGGTCGGCGAGGCGGCGGCGACGGGCGCGCCCGTGCATGTGTTCCGTCCGCGCGGCGGGCATCGCAAGATCGACGCCTTTCTCGCCGCGCTGGAGCGGGAGGGCGCCGTCCGGCCGTGGCGGGGCGCGCCGGAGCGCTGGACCTATGCGCCGATCGACGCGACGGGCGTCGTCGCGGCGGAGCTGACGCGGCGGTATCGCGCCTTCCGGGCGTGACGGCTTTTGGGAAAATCGGCGCGGATGGCGCGCCTCGTCGCTTGTTCGCCTCAATCGCGTCGCTATGATGCCGCGCCCAGCCCGGCCGCCGACGCATGGCTTGAGTCACCGTTCGGCCCGAATTCCCGAGGTTTCAATGTCCAACGCCCCGGCCAGCGCCGAAAATCACGCCAAATTGCTCATTATCGGCTCGGGTCCGGCCGGCTACACCACAGCGATCTATGCGGCGCGCGCCATGCTCGCGCCGGTGATGATCGCCGGGTTCGAGCCCGGCGGCCAGTTGATGATCACCACGGACGTCGAAAATTATCCCGGCTTCGCCGAGCCCATCCAGGGCCCCTGGCTGATGGAGCAGATGAAGGCGCAAGCCGAGCATGTCGGCGCGCGCATGGTCTCCGACCATGTGACGAAGGTGGACCTCGGCCGCCGCCCCTTCACCGTCCATTGCGATTCCGGCGCGGTCTGGACCTGCGACACGCTGGTCGTGGCCACCGGCGCCAAAGCGAAGTGGCTCGGCATCCCGTCGGAAGAAACATTCAAGGGCTATGGCGTGTCGGCCTGCGCCACCTGCGACGGCTTCTTCTATCGCGGCAAGGAGGTCATGGTCGTCGGCGGCGGCAATTCGGCCGTCGAGGAGGCGCTCTATCTCAGCCATCTGGCGAAGAAGGTGACCGTCGTGCACCGCCGCGACGCCTTCCGCTCCGAGAAGATTTTACAGGAGCGGCTGTTCCGGCGCGACAATGTCGAGGTGGTCTGGGATTCGGCCATCGACGAAATTCTCGGCCAGCAGAACCCGCCGGGCGTGACCCATGTGCGGTTGAAGAACGTCAAGACCGGCGCCCTGCGTGAATTGAACGTCGACGGCGTGTTCGTCGCCATCGGCCACGCGCCGGCCTCGGAGCTGTTCGCCGGCCAGCTCGACCTCAAGGGCGCGGGGTATATCCGCACGGCGGCGGATTCCACCGCCACCAACATCCCCGGCGTCTTCGCCGCCGGCGACGTCACCGACGACATCTACCGCCAGGCGGTGACGGCGGCCGGAATGGGCTGCATGGCCGCGCTCGAGGCCGAGCGCTGGCTGGCGGCGCAGGCGGACGCGAATCCCGCCGCCTGAGCGCGGGCGGAGCCACAGGACCGGGAGAGCGGCGTGGACTGGGACAAGTTGCGCATATTCCATGCGGCGGCGGCGGCGGGATCGTTCACCCACGCCGGCGAGACTTTGGGCTTGAGCCAATCGGCGGTGAGCCGGCAGGTCGGCGCGCTGGAACACGACCTCGAAACGCCGCTGTTCCATCGCCACGCGCGCGGCCTCATGCTCACCGAGCAGGGGGAGATGCTTTATCGCACGGTGCAGGAGGTGATGCTGAAGCTCGACGCCGCGCGCACGCGGCTGTCGGAAACGCGCGAGAAGCCGCATGGCGAATTGCGCGTCACCACAACGGTGGGCATCGGCGCCAATTGGCTGACGCCGCGCCTCGGCGAGTTCATGGATCTCTATCCCGACGTGCAGGTGCGGGTCATCCTGTCCGACGATGAACTCGACCTGTCGATGCGCGAGGCCGACATCGCCCTGCGCATGCGCGAGCCCTCGCAGCCCGACCTGATCCGCCGCCGCCTGTTCACGGTGCATTACCACCTCTACGCCTCGCCGGACTATCTGGCGCGCCATGGCCAGCCGCGCGCGGTTGACGATCTCGACCATCACCGCATTCTGGCCTATGGCGTGCCGACCGCCAGCTTTCTCAACAACCTCAACGCCGCCCTGACGCTTGGCCGCGACGCCAAGAATCCCCGCGCCCCGGCGTTGACGGTCAACAACATCAACGCCTTGCGGAAAGCCGTCGACAACGGCGTCGGCATCGCCGTGCTGCCTGACTATATGATCGAGGAAAACTCCGGTCTGACGCAGCTCCTGCCGCAGGCGGTGACGCCGGAGCTGGAGAGCTATCTCGTCTATCCCGAGGAGATGAAAAGCGTCGCCCGCGTGCAGGTTTTTCGCGATTTCCTCGTCTCAAACGCGCAACGTTGGCGGTTTTGAGCGCTCGCGGGCCGCACACGCGCCGCGTGCAAATGCCGATTCGACATGCGATGCGGGATAGTTATGCATGTTTCGCATATCTAACATGCAAGCCTGCGCGTTGCGGGGCGGCGGACGCGGCCGCATGATGGCGCGGTTCAAGGGGCGACCCACCGTCCTCCCTCCCCGACGTTTCGGCCGCTTCTTGAACAGTTCCCCTCTGAATCGCCCGGATTTATCCGGGCAATAGCCGGGCCTCGCGCCCGGCTTTTTTTCACATCCAGAGCTTTTCGCCGTCCAGCCCCCTGTAGAGACCGGCGACCTGTTCCGCATAGCCGTTGAACAGCTTCGTCGGACGGATTTCGTTCGATCCGATCAGCCGATCCTCGGCCTGGCTCCAGCGCACATGCGGCGCCTCCGGGTTCACATTGGCCCAGAAACCGTATTCGTCGCCCTGCACGATCTCCCAGAACGTCTGCGGCCGCCGCGCGACGAAGCTGACGCGGGTGATCGCCTTGGCCGACTTGAAGCCGTATTTCCAGGGAACCGCCAGCCGGATGGGCGCGCCGAGGCTTTTGGCCAGCGGCTTGCCATAGGCGCCGGTGACCATGAAGGCGAGATCATTCGTCGCCTCATCCAGCGTCAGCGCCTCGCGATAGGGCCAGGGATACCAGGTCTGGCGCTGCGTCGGCGCGACTTTCGGGTCATGGAACGAGGTGAGGACGACGAATTTCGCCTCCGGTTTCGGCTGCGCCCGTTTGACCAGCGCGGCGAGCGGAAAACCGGTCCAGGGAATCGCCATGGCCCAGGTTTCGACGCAGCGATGACGATACAGCCGTTCCTCTATGGGCATCGCCCTGACGAAATCGTCGAGGTCCATCTCGCCCGGATTGTCGATCAACCCGTCGACCCTGACCTTCCACGGGCTGACCTGCAGCGCCTCGGCGGCGGCGAAAATCCGCTTGGTCGCGCCGAAATCAAAATAATTGTTATGCCGCGTCGACACGCTTTCGGGCGTGACGGCGCGGTCGAGCGTGAAGGCGGGATTGCGCGGCGGCGCGCCCTGCTGCGCGCGGACGGGCCGTGCGATGGTCAGACCAAGCGCGGCGGTTCCGGCCAGAAAGGCGCGCCGATTGAGGACCGCGCCTTCGGGCGTCGCCTCGCGCTCCGGCAGTTCCCAGCTTCGCGAAATACGGATCAACATGGCGGCGTCCTCCCGTCGGCAGACTTGGCGCGCGCGGCGCGCAAGGCAAGTCACGCCTGCGCGACGGCGAGTCGGCTTCAAAGGGACGACGCCGCCGTCAGGCGCCGCGCGGCCCGGCGACCGGCGCGATCGCGGCGCTTTCGGGCCTTGAGTTGAAGGCGTGCAATTCACGCAAGGTCGGCGTTTTCTTGTGCAGATGGCCGTCCATGCGCTCCAGCAGGCGCCCCAGCAGCATGATGGCCGCTTCGGCGTTAGGGCCTTTGTTCAACATCACGCATTCGGCCCGCGCGGCCATGGCCGCGTCCGTCATCTCGCCGCGCGACGGCGCGCCTTCCTTGACAAGGCCTTCGAGCACCTGCGTCGCCCAGACCGCCGGCACGCGTCCCGCCTCGCAGATCCACAGGATTTCCTCCTGCATTTCCGCCAGCCGCTCGAAGCCGATTTCCGCGGCGAGATCGCCCCGCGCGATCATCACGCCGAAAGGACGGCGGCCGGCCGCCCGCGCGATCAACGACGGCAGGTTGCGCACGGCCTCCGGCCGCTCGATCTTGGCGATCAATCCGAGCGGTCGCGCCGAACGATTGCGTCCCGCCAGCGCCGCTTCCAGCAGGTCGATGTCGTCGGCGCAACGGACGAAGGAATATCCGATGATGTCCGCCAGCCCGATGACGGCGTCGAGATCGACGCGGTCCTTCGCCGTCAAGGGGGAAAGCCCGAGCGCGGTGTCGGGCAGATTGACGCCCTTTTCCGGCTTCAGCTTGACCCCGCCGGTCTTCGCGCGCGCGATTTTCACCAGCGCCTCGCCGACACGGAGCGCGACGACCTCGCCGGCGAGCTTGCCGTCGTCATAGGCGAAGCGGTCGCCAATGCGCAGCCGGCCAACGAGGCTCGGCAGGCTGAGCGTCGCGCTGAACGGCGCCTCCTGGTCGACGCGCGGCTCGCTGGCGGCGACGAGCCGCAAAATTCCGCCGGCGTCGATCCGATCCTTCTTCTCAAGCGAGGCCGTCGCGTCGGTGCGGATTTTCGGGCCTGCGATATCCATGTGGATGCGGATTTCACGTCCGATCTTGCGTCCGGCGGAACGCACGTTGCGCGCCATGGCGGCCCAGGCGCCGGCGTCGTCGTGCGCGCAATTGATGCGCGCGATGTCCATGCCCGCCCGCGCATAGCGCAGCACGAGCCTGGAATCCCCGGCCGCCTCGGCCGGCAACGTCATCATGACGCGCCCCTGACGATGCGCCGGCGACGAGCCAAACAGCGCATCCGTCGCCATCCTCAATTCGGCCTCGCCAGCGAAGAACGCCGTCTCGTCGGGCGCGGCGACGCTTGGTTCGCGTCCGGCCAGCGCCTCGGCAGCGCGCAGAACGGCGTCGAGCGACGGCAACACGCGGCCCTCGAGGCGGCCGAGCGACGACAGTCCGTGCTGCATGAGGCGGCGCTGCAGCGGACGCAGGTCGTGGCTGCGGAGAGCAAGATAATGGGCGAGATTGACGACGCTGGCCTCGGCCCGCCCCGTACGTCTGTCCAGTTCGGCGAGACGCGCCGCGCCCTCCCGCAACACCGCTTCGCGCAGGCCGCCCAACTGGTTGGTCAGATCGGATAACGTCTCTTCGAGCGTGGTCGGGGCGTGGATCGCCATGTCGAGCGAATCTCTGGAAATGATGATGTCGCGCCTGTTTATTGCCGATCCGCGACAGGCTGATGACAGGCGCGCGATTCTGCGGCGCAGAGACCTTCGCCGCGCTTGCGCCGTTCATCATCCCTGGCGCAAATGACGACGGACACGACATCGAGCGAGGACGGGGCATGGGCGAGGCGGTTGTCGGCATCATCGGCGGCTCGGGGGTCTACGACCTCCCCGGTCTGGGCGATCTGCGCGAGGAGCGGGTGACGACGCCCTGGGGCGAGCCGTCCGACGCGTTGCGCTTCGGCCGCATCGGCGATACGCGGGCGGTGTTTCTGCCCCGGCATGGGCGCGGCCACCGGCTGTCGCCTTCGGGGATCAACTATCGCGCCAATATCCATGCGCTGAAGGCGGCGGGCGTCACCGATCTCGTCTCGGTCTCGGCCTGCGGCTCGTTCCGCGAGAACCTGCCGCCGGGCATGTTCGTGCTCGCCAACCAGTTCGTGGACCGCACGGTCTCGCGCGAAAGCTCGTTCTTCAGCAACGGCTGCGTCGCCCATGTGTCGATGGCCCATCCCGTCGCGCCGCTGCTGCAGCAGCGCATCGAGGCGGCGGCGCGGGTCGAGCACATTCCCCATGTCGCGGGCGGAACCTATGTCTGCATGGAGGGCCCGCAATTCTCCTCGCTGGCCGAATCGCTGACCTATCGCGCCGCCGGCTATGACGTCATCGGCATGACGGCGATGCCGGAGGCCAAGCTCGCCCGCGAGGCCGAACTCTCCTACGCCATTGTCGCCATGGTGACGGATTTCGATTGCTGGCATCCCGGGCACGACGCGGTGGACGTCGCCAGCGTGCTGAAGATCGTGCACGAGAATTCGCAAAAGGCGGCGGCGCTGCTGACCCGCCTCCTGCGCGATTTCCCCGCCGAACACGAGCCCTGCCCCATCGGCTCCGACCGCGCGCTCGACACGGCGCTCATCACCGCCCGCGAAGCGCGCGATCCCGCGCTCGTCGAAAAGCTCGGCGTGCTGCTGGCGCGCGTCAACGCCAATCATCCCTGAAAGTCCGGACATGACCCTCGAAGCCACGCTGAAAGCCGCCATTCGCACGATTCCGGACTATCCGAAGCCGGGAATCATGTTCCGCGACATCACCACCCTGCTCGGCGACGCCCGCGCCTTCCGCCGCGCCGTCGATGAGCTGGTGCACCCTTACGCCGGCCAGCGCATCGACAAGGTGGCGGGCATGGAGGCGCGCGGCTTCATTCTCGGCGGCGCGGTGGCGCATCAGCTTTCGGCCGGCTTCGTGCCGATCCGCAAGAAGGGCAAGCTGCCGCACACGACGCTCTCCATCGCCTACAGCCTCGAATACGGCGTCGACGAAATGGAGATGCACGCCGACGCGGTGAAGCCGGGCGAGCGCGTCGTGCTGGTCGACGATCTCATCGCCACCGGCGGCACGGCCGAGGGCGCGGTGAAGCTGCTGCAAAAGATCGGCGCGCAGGTCGTCGCCGCCTGCTTCGTCATCGACCTGCCCGATCTCGGCGGCGTGAAAAAGGTCGAGGCGCTGGGCGTGCCGGTGCGCACCCTGGTGGCCTTCGGCGGGCATTGAGGGGCGGGCAAACCCTCTCCCGAAGTGAGAAGGTTGGCGCGCACTGCGCCGCGCAAGGCTGACGCGCTACGTCTTCCCCCGCCACGGCCGCGCCTTGCCGCCGTGCATGCCGCCCTTGCCGGCGGTGGAGCGCGCCAGCGGCCTTGCCTCGCCGCCGCCGAGATTATGCGGGCCCATGTCGGCGTCGGTCGGTTTATGGATTTTGCGTGAGGGGGCGAGCGAACCCTCTCCCGGCGGGAGAGGGTCGGCGCGGAGCGCCGGGGTGAGGGGTTCGCGCCTGTCCGAAGCAGGAGCCAACCCCTCATCCGGCCGCTTCGCGGCCACCTTCTCCCTCCGGGAGAAGGAGTCGACCCCGCCTTTCCTGCCCTTCGTCGGCAGGTTGGCGGCCTTGCCGTATTTGCGCCTCCCCTCATAGGCGCCGGCGGCGTCCTCCACCTGCGCCTGGCGGGCCAGCGGGTCGTCGCCGACGGCGAGTTCGACGGCTTGCAGGCGCTTGATCTCGTCGCGCAGCCGGGCGGCGTCCTCGAAATCGAGATTGGCGGCGGCCTCGCGCATGCGCTTTTCCAGATCGGCCATGGTGGCCTTGAGATTGTGGCCGAGCGCCGGCGCTTCGACGAGGCCGGAGTCGACCGTCACATGGTCCTGCTCGTAGACCGAGCCGAGAATGTCGGCGATGCCGCGCCGGATCGTCGCCGGGGTGATGCCGTGTTCGAGATTATAGGCCGCCTGTTTGGCGCGGCGGCGGTCGGTCTCGGCCATCGCCCGCCGCATCGAGCCGGTCTCGTGATCGGCGTAGAGAATGACCTTGCCGTCGACATTGCGGGCGGCGCGGCCGATGGTCTGCACCAGCGAGGTCTCGCTGCGCAGAAACCCCTCCTTGTCGGCGTCGAGAATGGCGACCAGCGCGCATTCGGGAATGTCCAACCCCTCGCGCAGCAGGTTGATGCCGACGAGGCAGTCGAAGGCGCCGAGGCGCAGATCGCGAATGATCTCGATGCGCTCGATCGTGTCGATGTCGGAATGCATGTAGCGCACGCGCACGCCGTTCTCGTGCAGATATTCGGTCAGGTCTTCGGCCATGCGCTTGGTCAGCGTGGTGACGAGGCTGCGATAGCCGGCGAGCGCCGTCGCCTTGATCTCGCCGAGCACGTCGTCCACCTGCGCGCGCGCCGGGCGCACCTCGACCGGCGGGTCGATGAGGCCGGTGGGGCGAATGACCTGCTCGACGAAGACGCCGCCCGTGCGCTCCATCTCCCAGGCGCCCGGCGTCGCCGAGACATAGACGCTCTGCGGGCGCATCGCGTCCCATTCCTCGAAGCGCAAGGGTCGGTTGTCGAGGCACGAAGGCAGGCGGAAGCCGTATTCGGCCAGCGTCGCCTTGCGGCGGAAGTCGCCGCGATACATGCCGCCGATCTGCGGCACGGTGACATGGCTCTCGTCGGCGAAGACCAGCGCGTTGTCGGGCAGATATTCGAACAGCGTCGGCGGCGGCTCGCCCGGCTTGCGGCCGGTGAGATAGCGCGAATAATTCTCGATGCCGGCGCAGGAGCCGGTGGCCTCCAGCATTTCCAGATCGAAGCGCGTGCGCTGTTCGAGACGCTGCGCCTCCAGCAGGCGGCCGCCTTTGTACAGCTCCTCCAGCCGCTGCTTCAATTCGTCCTTGATGCCCTTGATCGATTGCAGCAGCGTCGGGCGCGGCGTGACGTAATGCGAATTGGCGTAGACCTTCACGAATTCGAGGTCCTGCGTCTTCTTTCCGGTCAGCGGATCGAATTCGGCGATGCTCTCGATCTCGTCGCCGAAAAAGCCGATGCGCCAGGCGCGGTCCTCGTAATGGGCGGGGAACAATTCGATCGTGTCGCCGCGCACGCGGAAAACGCCGCGCGAGAAATCGCCCATCGAGCGCTTGTAATGCAGCGCGACGAGATCGGCGATGAGCTGGCGCTGGTCGATCTTCTCGCCGAGCTTCACCGAGAAGGTCATGGCCGTATAGGTCTCGACCGAGCCGATGCCGTAAATGCAGGACACCGAGGCGACGATGATGACGTCGTCGCGCTCCAGCAGCGCGCGCGTCGCCGAATGGCGCATCCGGTCGATCTGTTCGTTGATCGAGGATTCCTTCTCGATATAGGTGTCCGTGCGCGGAACATAGGCTTCCGGCTGATAATAATCGTAATACGAGACGAAATATTCGACCGCGTTGTTCGGAAAGAACGATTTGAACTCGCCGTAAAGCTGCGCGGCGAGCGTCTTGTTGGGTGCGAGAATGAGCGCGGGACGCTGCGTTTTCTCGATCACCTGCGCCATGGTGAAGGTCTTGCCGGAGCCGGTGACGCCGAGCAGCACCTGATCGCGCTCCCGCGCGTTCACGCCGGCGACGAGTTCGGCGATGGCGGCGGGCTGATCGCCCCTGGGTTCGAACGCCGAGGCGATCTCGAACCGCACGCCGCCTTCCGACTTGTCCGGCCGCGCCGGCCGGTGCGGAACCCACGGCTTCGCGGCGCGCAGGTTGGGATCGCCCTCTTCGAGCAGGGCGCGCAGCGATTCGACGGTGGCGGTCGCGCCGGTCAGGTCCGGGCCGCGCCCGCGCCGCGCCGCGGCGGGCGCCAGGTCGAGACGCGCGACAAGCGCCGGATCGCCATCGACGGGCTGGCCGCCGTCAAAGGCCGCTTGCGGATGATCGGACAGGCCGCGCGCGTTCAGCGCCGGATTGATCAGCGCGGCGAGATGGGCGTCGAGCGGCTCGACCTGCGGCTTGTCGGCTCTGGCGCGCGAGGCTCCGGCCGGCTTTCTGGGGGGACGGGACATCGCCGGAATATGGGCGCGAAAGACGTTCGGGAAAAGCCTCGCGCGTCAGAAACGCGCGGGAGCAACGCGCGGGCGATCGCGTCAGCGCACCGCCGGCAAGGCGCCCGCGAAGCTGACCGCAGGCGCCGGCGGCAGTTTTCCGGCGAAGGTCACGGGCGTGACCGCGCGATCGCCGATGGCGTCCGACCGCAGGGCCTCGTAGGAGGCCGTGGCGGCGGCGCCCGCCGTCGCGGCGGCGAACAGCGCGACCAGCGCCAGAGAGGCGCGCAACTGGCGCCGCGCGGCGGATTGCGTGCAGGACCGACCAAAACCGACGAGGTCTCCGGACGGACTCGGCGTCGGGGTCGCGTTCGGAAAATGGGTCATGGTCGGCTCCGTCAAGCGGCGAGAACAGCGATCTGATGCAGGGTCAACGCCGCCAGCGCCCCGAAAGTTCCGCCGAAAATCAGACGCGACACCCGCAATGCGTCGCTTTCCGCGACGCCGAGGCGCCGCACATAGCCTTCCACGCGCGTCATCATGGTCCGTCTCCGCTTCCCGTCGGGCCTCCCGCCCGCTTCATCCATGATCTTGCGCCTGCTTGCTTAATCGGCGGTGTGGGGACGCGGTTAGCGAATGGTTGCGCGCGTCGTCCGGGTCAATAAAGGCTGAACGCGGACGCGCGGCGGCGCGCGCCGATCTCGCGAGCCCGTCTCGATGGGAGAAAGGCGGCGTCAGGCGGCCGCCAGCGCCGGCGCCGCCTTGCGCTCCGTCGCGAAGCCATGGGCGGCGGCGTGGACCGCCATGCACACGGCGGCGCCGGCGATGAGATCGATGAGGTAGTGCCCGCCCTCGACCGGCGTCGCCGCGATCATCAGGATGTTGACGGCCAGCGCCGGAAACCGGGCATAGGGCAGGCGCGCCGCCGTCATCGCGAACAGGATGGCGCAGACCGTATGGAAGCTGGGAAAGGTGATCAGACCCGTCACCTTCATCACCGGGATCGTGGTCATCAGCCCGTAATGCAGATTGAGGAAATCATCGGCGCGCTGGCCTCCGGTGGTCCACAGGCCGGCGGCCGTCCGGGTCGCGGCGTATTTGCCGAACATGATGTCGGCGTCGACGGCCGGAAGCAGCCAGGAGACGAAAATGACCGCCAGGGCGCAAAGGATGAGCACATCGACAAACAGCCGCAATTGCGCCTGGCGATCGAGGAGGATCAAGGCGCCGAGCAGAAGCCCGAGCTGCAGCGCCATCGTGTCGTAGGCCAGCGACAGGGTCGCCGCGAGCCAGGGGCGCGAGGCGACGAAGGCCTCATAGGCGGGCCAGTCGAATCCGAGCGCCCGGTCGGCGGCGATGAAGGCCTGCGCCGCCATCGGTCGGCCGCCGGCCGCAGCCAGATAGGAGGCCGCGCCGAGCACCAGCGCGGCAGCGATGAAATCGGCGCTCACGGCGGCGGCGGCGGCGATGCGCGGCGCGCCGCGCCACCGCCCGTAGATCACCGCCAGGGCGGCCATGCCGACGAGAGCGGCCGCCGGCATGGCGACGCCGTCGAGATCGAGGCGGACGGGCGAGAACAGCGGCGCGGCGAGACAGACGAACGCCGCCGCCGCCATCGCGCCGCGCGTCAGCAGATCGAGCTGCGCGATCCTCGTGCGGTCATACATGCGTCGTCCCCTCGCGTTCTCGCGCAGACACAATGGCGCGCACGCCTTGCGGTTTGCTTAACCCGCGACCGGGCGGGACCGCGCCAGCATCACGAAGAACGCCGCCATGACGGCGACGCCGAACGGCGCCAGCACGGCGCCGGAGATCAGGCGGGCGAGCAGCGGCATGATCCAGACCACCGCCAGCAGCGTCTTTTCCCAGGGCGCGAAGCCCTTTTCCAGCCCATGCGCCACGGCGAAGGCGATGGCGGGGCCGAGCACGGCCATGTCGTAGTCAAAGCCATAGGGCGTCGCCAGCAGCGCCGCGACGAGCAGCGCCGCCGATTTGAGGCGCATGTCGGCGCGCGAGCGCCATGTCGCGACCAGCGCGGCGATGACGACCAGGCCGACGAGCGCCTGCGCCGCATAGGCGAGCCCGATCGGGCCGCCGAGCAGGCGCACGGCGGCGAAGACGCTCTGGATTTTCTCGAAACCCGGCGCGCCTTCCTCCAGCACCAGCCGGGTGAAGGGCAGGCCGGCGATGAACGCGCTCCAGGACTCAAGGCCGAAGGTGAGGACGCTGGCGAGCGTCATCGCGGCGAAGGTCGCCGCCGCCGCGGCGATGGCGCGCCAATGGCCGCCGGCGGCGAGCGCCAACGGAAGCACCAGCCCGAAATGCGGTTTGTAGGCGAGCAGCGCAAACGCCGCGCCGGCGATGAGCGGCCGCGTCGGCAACAACAGGCAGCCGCCGGCGAGCAGGCCGGCGGTGAGAAAGCCGTTATGTCCATGCGCGATGTTGATCGCCACCGCCGGAAAGGCGAGCGCGGCGACCAGAACCTGCCGGCGCGGCAGGCCCGCCCCGCGCAGGGCGCCGAAAACGGCGGCGAGATAGAGCGGCAGGCTTAGCGCCTGCCACGCCAGCAACGCCGGCAGATAGGGCAGCAGGGCGACCGCGACGGCGACCGCCAGGAAATAGGGCGGATAGTGCCAGCCGAACAGCGGCGTCCCGGGCCCGAAAATCTGCTGCTGGCGGGCGAAATGCGTTTTCGCGTCGAACGGCGCGGCGGGCTGGCCGGCGAGAACCTCGCCGCCCGCCACCCAGACCTGACTGAAATCCGTGCCCAGCGGCCGCCCCAGCGCGTCGATGCGGCCGTCGGACGAGACGAACAGCGCGGCGAAGGCGAGAATGAAAAAGCCGAGCACCAGCATCGGATAGACGCGCAGCCGGGCGCCCGTCAGCCAATCGCCGTCGCGCAGGCGCGCGACGAGGCCGTCGTTGGCGTCGGGACTCGCGCGCCGCGCGCCGCCGGCCTTGCCTGTCGTCATCGCCGCCGCGTCTTGCTGACCGGCAGGTCGTCGTCCGGCTCGAAGGCGCCGTCGGCGCGCAGGGAGCCGCCGCGCGCGGCGGCCAGCGCGCTGGCGCGCAACGGCGGCAAGGGCGTCGCCAGTTGCGGCCCGCGATGCAGCGCCTGCATGTCGCGGCCGCGCGTCTGGGCCACGTCGATGTCGTCGTCGATGTCCGGGGCGGAGGGCAAGCCGTCGTCCGACGGCAGCGGCTTGCTCGCGCCGGGAACCGGCTTGCAGACGCGGCGCGGCCCGCCGCGCGTCATGCCGTGCATGGCCAGATCGATATGGATGTGGTTGTAGTGGAACCGGTTGGAGCCGGGGCTCAGCACGGTCGTGAACGTGTCGCAGGCGCCGGCGTGGACGTCGCGCAGAAAGGCCTGCGTCTGTTCGTCGCCCCGCGTCCAGTCGCGCATGATCGAGATGGAGCGGCCGTCGGCGAGCACGAAGCCGCCGATGTCGAGCGCGTTGCCGAAGGCGTGTTCGGAGAGCCGGCCGCGCGAGGAGCCGTTGAGCCCCCGGCAGGAATAGGCGCCCATCGAGTTGATCTGGGCGACGCGCTGGCCGAACCGCGCCTCGGCGATCGGCTGCACCGTCTGCGCCAGCCATTCATCGAGCGCCGCGATCATCGGGCAGTCGAGCGTCGAGGTCGCATTGAACGCGACCTCGCCGTTTTGCAGCGCCGTCACCTTGAAGGGTTTCGTCAGGCCGCAAATGCCGGGCCCGTCGATTTCGCCCGCCGGACGGACGAATTCGGAGGCGCGCACCTTCTTTTGGGCGAGGCAGGCGTTCTCCGCCTGCTCGCGCCAGGGCGGCCGCACAGGCTTCGGCTCGAACACCGAGCAGCCCGCCAGAAGAAGCCCGACCGCGGCGGGGGCGGCGAAGGGCGAGACGCGACGCAAACGCAACATGCGTCAGCTTTGAGCGAAATAGTTTAAGCGCCTTTGAAGCTTTTCGGTTAACCAGCGGTGAAGACGCCGCCCCCGCGAGGTCCGACATGGCGACCCTCCGCATCACGCCGCATATCGCGCTCGACGAGCGCGAACTCGACTACGCTTTCGCCCGCGCCAGCGGGCCCGGCGGACAGAACGTCAACAAGGTCGAGACCGCCGTGCAATTGCGCTTCGACGCCGCCCGGTCGCCGTCGTTGCCCGAGCGGGTCAAGCTGCGGCTGGCGCAACTCGCCGGTCAGCGCATGACCAAAGAGGGCGTGATCGTGATTTTCGCCCAGACCCACCGCTCGCAGGAGCGCAACCGGGCCGAGGCGTTCGAGCGGCTGCGCGCGCTCATCGTCGAGGCGGCGCATCGTCCCCGCATCCGCCTGAAGACGCGCCCGACGCTGGCCTCAAAACAGCGCCGGCTGGAGGCGAAGGGCCGGCGCGGCGAGGTGAAAAAGCTGCGCCGGACCGGCCCGTCCGATTGACGGCTCAGGCCGGAGCGAGTTCGGCCGCGCGCGGCTGCGGCGCGGGACGCGGCGCTTGCGCCAGCAGGCCGGGAACGATCGCCTCCGCCGTCAGCGCGCCCGAGATCATCACCGCCTCGACGCCGGGGCCGAAATTGCCGGCGCCGGCGACATAAAGACCGGGGATCGGCGAGCGCGCGCCCTTGAGGCGGCCGGCGTTCGATATGCCGTAGATGGCGCCGGCGCTGGTGGCCTCGTAGCGGGCGAAGGTCACGGGCGAGGCCCCGGCGCGATAGACGATATGGTCGCGCAGGTTCGGAATGACGGTCGCGGCCGCATCGATCATCCGCTCGGCGAAAGCCGCCTTGCGCGCCAGATAGCCCGGCGTGCGCCGCCACGCCTTCCAGTCCAGGCTCGGCTCGGGCGGGAACCAGCCCGCCGCCTCGGCGGTCGGCACGAGAGCGATCAGCTCCAACGCCGCATAGCCGGCCGGCGCGGCCGTCGGATCGACGACGGAGGGGATGAACATGCCGATCGGCGTCTCGCCATGGACATGCTGGCAGGGCCGCAGATCGGGCAGGATATCAAGCCCCAGATGCACCATGAAGGCGGAGCAGGCCGGCGGCGCCGCCGCCATCCTGGCGCGGAACCCGGCCGGCAGCAGGGCGGGGTCGACGAGTTCGCCGAAGGTGCGCTTGAGATCGGCGTTGGAGACGACGACGCCGGCGGCGATGCGCCGCCCGTCCGCCAGTTCGACGCCGCGCGCCCGGCCCTCCCCGACGAGGACGCGCGCCACGCGGGTCTTGAGCCGCACCTCGCCGCCGCGCGCCGCGATGGCGCGCACGAGCGCCTCCGGCAGCCGGCTGGAGCCGCCGGCGGGATAGAAGCCGCCGAAGAAATAATAGCCGAACAGCGGAATCATGTCGGCGCAGGTCAGCGAGGCGGGGGCGTCGGTGACATAGCCCGAGAGCGCCATGATCGACGCGCGGGCCTCCGGCGCGCGCACATGCAGGGCGACGAGTTCGGCGAACGGCCGCGCCATCCAGCGCATGGCCAGCGGATGCTTTTTGGGGAAGTCCATCAGCGCGTCCCGCGTCGCCGGCGCGCCGGGAACGCCGCCATTGGCCTCGCCGGTGGCGAAAAGCGAATCGAAAATCGTCCGGATGTCCTCGAACAGCGCGGCGATTCCCTCGGCGCTTTCGGGATGCTGGCGGCCGAGTTCGGCGACATAGGCGCGCCAGTCGCGCGGCGGCTCGACGACCCGCCCGCCGTGGCGGTAGGCGTGATCCAGCCGCAGCCATTCGATGTCGCCGGCGAGTCCGAGCCGCTCCAGCAGGCGCGTCACCGGCCCGCCGGGGCGCACGCCGGAAATGTCGTGCACGCCGGAATCGAAACGGAAGACGAGCGGCTTGCCGTTATGACGCGCCTTGCGCGGCCAGTCGTGGCAGAAGCCGCCGGGCAGGACGTGCGATTCGAAAACCATGACCTTCAGGCCCTGATCGGCCAGCAGAGCCGCCGCCGTCAGCCCGCCGAGCCCGGCGCCGATCACGGCCACGTCGCAGGCGTCCGGACCCTGCGCGCCGCCGAGCGCGGGGGCGGGCCAATGATAATCGGACTGCGCCCGCAACATGCGGTTCAGACCGACCCGAATGAGGAGCTTCGGCCCGAGAATTGAGGCCAATGCGCCAAAGGCGACAATGGCGCCGGAGGCCCAGGCGCCCCAGTCCCATTCGCGCGCCGCCGCCAGGAGCAGAAAAAGAACGCCCCACAGGCCGGACATGGCGGCGTTGACGGCGCGAAAGGCCGGCGTTTCGGCGACGGCGGCGAAGGCCGCACGCGACAGATCCGCCGTCCACGGCCGGCCGAGAACGACGCCGGCGAGGCTGAACAGGGCGAGAGCGGCGAAGCTGGCGGCGACCATGTGGGCGGCGGCCGCATCCGGCGCGAGGGCGCTGGCGCCGGCGGCCAGCGTGAAAAACGCCGCCGTGAAGAGATCGAGATCGCCGGCCGCGCGCCGGGCGAGGCGCCAGCCGAGGACGGCGACGGACAAGGCCGCGCCAAGCGCGACGGCGACGCCGGGCAATCCGCGCGCGGCGAGAAACCAGAAGACGACGAAGGCGGCCAGCGCCAGCTTGGCGCGCAGAAAAGTCGACATCGTGAAGCCCCCTCAGGCGACGACGGCGGTGAGCCTCAGAGCGGATATGAAAACGGCGGCTCCGGTGCGGAGCCGCCGCTGTTCGCGTCAGGAGGCGTTCGACGCGCCGGGGCCGCGCGCGGCGCGAGCGCTCATGAAGCGCTCGAATTCCTCGCGGTCGCGCGCCCGGCGCAGGTTCTCCATGTGATCGGCGAACTCGCGCTCGGCGTCGGCCAGCTTGCGCCGCTCTTCCTCCAGGCGCGCGAGTTCGGCCGCGCGCCATTCGTCAAAGGCGACATTGCCCGTCGAGCGCATGGCTCCGAAACCGCCCATGCCGAAATTGCCGGCCGACCAGCGCGGCGCGACGTCATTGCGGCCGCGACACCCCATGCTCCAGTTCCCCATGCTCTTCTCCCGCCATTGGCTTTGAACGAACCCAACCATGTCGCCGTCGTGACCGGCGCGCTTCTGCCAAATCTTCACGCCGAGAATGGCGAGGCCGATCGGCCAGAAAAAGATGAAGCCCAGCACCATCGCGATGATCTCGATCGGCTTCCAGGCCGCGCGGCGACGGCCGTCGCCGGCCTGCATGTCGGGGATGCTTTGCGTCGTCGATGCCATATGTCCTGCTCCGTGAACCGCCGCCCGGGGGCGTTGCGATGTGAATGTATGTAACATTAACATCGTCGCCTGTCGAGAGGGCGCGCGTGGAAATCGATATGGGGTGGCGCCGGGAAGATTGAAGGGGAGGTCAGCGCGGCTGAAGAGCGCGGCGAATCGCGGTCTCGAACAGCGCGGAAACCGCCCCGTCCATCACCTCGCCAGGACCATCGCAGCCGTCGCGCGGGCCAAGGTGGCCGGCCATCGACAGCATGGCGACGCCGTGCGACAGGGCCCAGATCTGCATGGCCAGAGCGCGGGCGCCAGCGGTCGGAGCGCCATAATGGCGCAGCACGGCCTCCGTCCCGGCGCGCAAGGTCGCCAACGCCTTGTCGGCGGCCTCGCCCGGACCTGGCTCGTGCAGAGTCTGCACATTGCCGAACATGGCGCTGTAGAGTCCGGGCTCGCGCAGCGCGAAGTCCTGATAGGCGGCGCCCATGCGGCGCAGGGCCTCGATCGGATCGGGCCGCCCATGGTCCCAGGCGGCGGCGAGCGCGGCGCCGAACAGCTCGAACCCCCGACGGGCGAGTTCGCCCATCAGATCCTTACGGTCGCTGAAATGGCGGTAGGGCGCGGCCGCCGTCACGCCGACGCGCTTGGCGGCTTCCGCCAGGGTGAAGCCGGCGGGTCCGCGTTCGGCCACCAGCGAGCGCGCCGCCTCAAGCAGCGCGTCCTTGAGGCGGCCATGATGATACCCGCGCCGTCCCTCGCCGAAAAACCGGTTGCCGTGACTCATGCCCACTCTCTTATCGCGGCCGCGCCGTTTGCGCGAGACATTCGGACGTCGGCCAGATCTGCGCGAAACACAGCCGAGATGACGATCATTTCACCGTGATCCGGCGCGAAAGCCCTTTCTTTGACCTTGGGGTCGCCCGCCGCACGCCTTAATCTTCCGTTAACAACGAACAGCTAAAGAGGAAAGCGCAAGGGATCTCACGCAGCAGGAGATAAACCGCATGACCAACACCAGGACTTTCGACATTCTCGCCGTCTGCGCGGCCTTTTTCTGCGTCAGCGCCTTCGTCATCGGCGCAAGCTGACGTTTTTGCGCCGGGGCCCCCGCGTTGGGCCTTGGCAAACCGCTCCTGTCGCGCCCATATAGGGGAGCCGGCAATTCGCCCGGTCTGGCAGGATCTGACGATGTCTCTTCGCCACAGGATTTTGACTCTCGCCGCCGCCGGCGCGCTCGTTTTCGGCGCGCTCGGCGACGCCATGGCCAAGCCGGGCGGCGGCGGCTCGTTCGGCAGCCGCGGCTCAAGGACCCATAGCGCCCCGCCCGCCACCGGCACCGCGCCGTCGACGGCCGCGCCGATGCAGCGGACGCAGACGCCGCAGGCGGCGCCCTCGCCGGGCCTCAACCGGCCGCAGGCGGCGCAGCCCGCCGGCGGCATGTTCGGCAAGGGCATGCTTGGCGGCTTTGCGGCTGGTCTGCTCGGCGCCGGCCTCATCGGCATGTTGATGGGCAATGGCTTTGCCGGCGGCCTCGGCTCGATCATGTCGTTCCTCGGCCTGCTGCTGCAGATCGGCCTGGTCTTCTTCATTGTGAAGTTCGCCATCGGCTTCTTCCGCAGCCGCTCCAATCCTGCGCCGGCAGGCGCCGCCGCCTATCGCGCGCCGCAGCCCGGCCCGACCCCGCCCTCCGGCGGCCCGCTCGGCGGCCTGGGCGGCTCTGCCGCCGGCGGTCTTGCAGGCGGCCTCGGCGGCATGATGGGCGGCATGACGGGAGGCGGCGCCGCCGCGCCGGCGCAGCGCAAGCTGGCGCTGACCCCGGACGATTTCAACGCCTTCGAAAAGCGCCTCCAGGATGTGCAGAACGCGTTCGGCCGCGAGGACCGCGCGACGCTGATGACGCTGATGACGCCGGAAATGACCGGCTATCTCGTCGAGGAGTTGGACAACAACGCCCGCGATGGCGTGGTCAACAGGATTTCCGAGCCCAAACTGCTGCAGGGCGACCTGTCCGAAGCCTGGGCCGAGCCCGACGCCGAATACGCCACGGTGGCGATGCGCTTCTCGCTCATCGACGCCATGGTCGAGCGCGCCTCTGGCCGCATGGTCGCCGGCAGCCTGACGGATCCGGTTGAAACGGTGGAGTTGTGGACCTTCCGGCGCCGGTCCGGCGGCGCGCCGGGCGACTGGATGCTGTCGGCGATCCAGCAGGTTTCCTGAGCCGGGCCGCATTCCCCCGTCTGTCGAGCCGCGGCCCCGCCGCGGCTCTTTTTTTACCAATTCACCCTGTTCGGCGTTAGGCGTGGCGCGCCGGCCGGCCGCTGCTATAGTTACCCCTTCGTTAAGGCGTAGCGTGCGTGAGGGAGCGGCGTCGTGGAGGAACAGGTTCGCGAGCTGAAGACCGTCGCCAGAGACGCGACGACGCCGGCGAGGCCGGTGATCAATCTGGCGCAGGCGCTGCGGCGCGCGCGCGCCGACGACGCCGCCCGCGCCGACGTGGTGACGGAATTGCGCGGCGCCGAACTGGCCCGGCTGGAGGCGCTGGAGGACGCGCTGCAGCCGGTGCTGGCGCAAACGCCCAAACATGTCGACCTGTTCGACGTCGGCGTCATGCCCGGCGAGAAGCCGCGACTGTTCATCGACATGATCGGCTTCGTCGAGATGGGCCGCGACCGCAAGGCCTACCGCTTCCTGCAGGACACCCGCCACGGCCGCATCACGCTGGCCGAAAGCGAGAATGTCGAAACCATCGTCGAGGCCGTGACCTCCTATATCGCGCGGCGGCTCGTCGAACGCGAAAAAGCCCTCGCCTCGGATGTGACCGTCGAACAGGCGGCGCGCGCGCTCCTGTCGGGCATCGCGGTCGAACAGCCGCCCGCCGCGGGGCCGAATCAGGCATTGGCCGCCGAACCGGCCGCGCCGCAGCCCGCGACCTCCGTCCTGCCGGCGGCGGACGGGCAGCCAGGCCCGGCGCCCGGCAGCCAGGCGCATCTGGCGCTTGCCCAGGCGCCGATGATGGCGCGCACCAGCGTCGCCGCCCTGCGCGCCGCGGCGGCGCGCCCGGCGCAATCGCCGGCGGCCTGGCGCCCCTCCGCGGCTTTCACCAGCTTCCTGTTCATCATCGAAGTGCTCGGCGCCGCGACCTTCTTCGCGCTGATCGGTCTGGCCGTCTGGGGCGTCTGGCAGGCGGTCGGCGGCTGGGCGCAGGACGCCATCGAAAAACTCTGAGGCGCGGGCTCAGGGCGTCAGCGGCAGAGCGCCCAGATCGACAATTCCGGCGCCGTCGGCGACAGCCCCGCGCGCGCGTCCGGCAATGCGGACGCCGCCGCCTTCGGCGTGAAACTCGAACAGGTGCCAGGCGGCGGGCCGATGCCCCGCCGTCGGCGCGACGGAGGCCGAGGCGACGCCGACGACAGGCACGCCGCCGCGTGGGCCCTGAATATGGCGCGTCGCCTGACGATGGTCGTGTCCGTGCAGAATCAGCTCCGCGCCGACCCGCGCGATCATCGCCTCGAAGGCCGCCGCGTCGATCAGCGAGCGGCCGGGCCGCTGCTCGCGCGCCAGCGGCGGATGATGCAGCAGCACGACGCGCGCCAGGCCGCGCGCGCCCGTCTGCGCCAGCAACGATTCCGCCCGCGCCAGTTGCGCCGCGCCGACACGGCCCGACGACACGAACATCGGCCGGGGAATCGCCGAATTCAGCCCGACGATCGCCACCGGCCCGCGCACGCGCAGATAGGGAAAGCCGGGCGCGCCGTCGTCGCCGGCGAAAAACGGCTCGAACCGGGCGAGATGCGGCAGCGAGGCGCGCACATAGGCGTCATGATTGCCGGGCGCGAAGCTCACGTCCCGCGCGCCGCCGAGGCTTTCGAGCCAGGCGCGCGCCAGCGGAAACTCCGCCGGCAGGCCGATGTTGAGAATGTCGCCGGTCATGGCGACGTGATCGGGCTGGTGCGCCCGCATGTCGGCGACGAGCGCGTCGAGCATGTCCATGTCGTGAATGCGCCAGCGTCCGCGCCGCCAGTTGACATAGCCGGTCGCGCGCTTGCCCATCAATTCGCGCAAGGTCGGGCGCGGCAGCGGCCCGATATGCGGGTCTGACAAATGCGCGAGCCGGAAGACCATGCGCGGGCCTCAGATCTGTGGCGACACGACCGGCTTGCCGACGCTCGCCCGCGTCATCAGCGCGTCGAGCGCCGCCGGCGCTTCGGCGAGCGAATAGGTGGAATCGGGCCGGGGCGACAGGACGCCGCGCGCCATGCGGGTGACGAGCCTCATCAGCAATTCGGCGCCGGCGGCGCGGTCGGCGCGGATGTGCCCGCCCCAGTCGACGCCGACGAGCGAGGCGCGCTTCAACAGCGCCAGGTTGAGCGGCAAGCGCGCGATATCGCCGCCCGCGAAGCCGACGACCAGATGGCGCCCGCCCGGCGCGAGACAGCGAAACGCGGTTTCGGACCAGCCGGCGCCGACCGAATCCCAGACGACGTTGACCGGGCGGCCGGCGAGGTCGCGCTCCAGCGTCCTGCGCCAGTCGGGCTGCGTATAATCGACGGCGAGATCGGCGCCGCGCGCCAGGGCCGCCTCGCGCTTGGCCTGCGACGACGCGGCGGCGATGACGAAGGCGCCGAGGCTTTTGGCGACGTCGATGACCGCCATGCCGACGCCCCCGCCGGCGCCGAGCACGAGCACGCTCTCGCCGGCGCGGACATGGCCGCAATCCTCAAGCCCATAGAGCGCCGTGCAATAATTGATCAGCGCCGACGCGGCGGAGGGCGCGGAGACCGAATCCGGCAGGATCGCGCAGGCTTCGGCCGGCGCGGCGATTTTCTCCGCCAGCCCGCCGGTTTCCGAGAAGGCCAGCACGCGCGCGCCCATCAGCGCCGGCGGCGCGCCTTGTCCCAAAGCGATCACGCGGCCGGCGATTTCCGTGCCGGGGATGAAGGGCAGCGGATGGCGGATCTGATAGCCGCCGCGCACATGCAGGCCGTCGACGAAGCCAAGGCCCGTCGCCTCGACGGCGATGACGACCTGCCCCGGTCCGGCCACGGGATCGGGCAGGTCCGTCAACACAAGATCTTTGGCCTCGCCATAGGCGACGCATTGGATGGCGCGCATATGTCCTCCCCTGCGGCGCGGCCTCGCGCGCGGCTTGCATCGCACAGGCTTAGCGCCTATGCGCTGGACAAGGAAGGCCCGCATGATCCAGGACAGCCTCGCGGTGCGGCTGCGCTCGCGCCTCGCCCATTTCGCATTCCGCATCCTGCGGCCGATGACGCTCGGCGTGCGCGCCCTCGCTCTGGACGGAGACGGCCGCGTTTTCCTCGTGCGTCACACCTATGTGCCCGGCTGGCATCTGCCCGGCGGCGGCGTCGAGGCGGGCGAGACGCTGCTTGAGTCGCTCACGCGTGAATTGCGCGAGGAGGCCAATCTGGAAATGACGGGCGCGCCGGCGCTGCTCGGCGTCTATTTCAATCACAAATCCTCGCGGCGCGATCATGTCGCGATCTATGTGGTGCGCGATTTCCGCAGCCTCGGCGCGCGCAAGGGCGATTGGGAGATCGCGGAGGCGCGGTTCTTCGCCCGCGACGACCTGCCGGCCGACACGTCGGAGGCGACGCGCGCGCGGCTCGCCGAGGCGCTCGACGGAGCGGAGTTGTCGCCCTATTGGTGAAGGGCGGCGGCGCGTTTGCGCGGCCGCGCGGCGGGTGCTACAGGAGCCGCCATGATCGATCCGGCCAGGCCTCTTCCCCGACGACAGCGACAGTGACGTCCCGCGACATCGCCGCTGTTCGCGCGCCTTCATAACGAGGCCCAGATGACCGATCTCACGCTCGCCCTCTCGCCGCTCACGCCCGCCGATCTGCCCGCCGTCGACAAACTCGACGAGCGCGCCTTCGGCCCCGGCCGCTTCGCGCGCACCGCCTACCGGCTGCGCGAGGGCGCGGCGCCGGACTTCGCCCTGTCCTTCGCGGCGCGCGTCGGCACGTTTCTCGTCGGCGCCAACCGGATGACGCCGATTCGCTGCGGCGAGGTCGACGGCCTGCTGCTCGGCCCGCTGACGGTCGATCCGTCGTTCCGTTCGCGCGGCATCGGCGCGGCTCTGGCAAAGAAGTCGCTGGAGGCGGCCGCGGCGTCGAAGGCGGGCTTCGTGCTGCTGGTCGGCGACGCGCCCTACTACCAGCGCCTCGGCTTCACGCCCGCGCCGCCCGGCCGGCTCGCGATGCCCGGCCCGGTCGATCCGCGCCGGCTGCTCTGGCGCGAATTGAAAGAGGGCGCGCTCGACAGGGCGAGAGGCGCTGTGACGCGGGCGCTGTAGCGGAAAACCCGCCGCTCACACCTGCGTTTCGGGCAGGCGCACGACGAGGCCGTCGAGATCCGACGTCATTTTGATCTGGCAGGAGAGGCGGCTGGTCGGCCGGCGCTCGCTGGCGGCGCAGTCGAGCATTTCCGACTCGACCACGCCCACCGGCGGCAGCGCGCCGGCGAAGGCCTCGTCCACATAGACGTGGCAGGTGGCGCACATGGCCGAGCCGCCGCATTCGGCGACAATGCCATCAATGTCGGCGGCCCTGGCGGCCTGCATGACGCTCGTCCCTTCGGCCGCCTGAACCTCGCGGCGCGCGCCGTCATGCGCGATGAAAATGATGTTCGGCATAACGGTCCTCAGGCGGGGATGACGCGGACGGGCAGGCTCGCCAGCGAGCGCAGCGTGTTGTTGAGATGGCGCACCGGCTCGCCGACGATCTCGATCGACTTGATGCGTTTGATCATCGCGGTCATCACCACATCGGCCTCCATGCGCGCCACCATCTGGCCGACGCAGCCGTGAATGCCCGTGCCGAAGCCGACATGTCCGGTTGTGGCGCGGCGGATGTCGAGGTCGTCCGGCCGCTCCCATTTGCGCGGATCGCGGTTGGCGGCGCCGAGGAACATCAGCACTTTCTCGCCCTCCGGGATGGTCACGCCGTCGACATCGACGTCGCGCGTGGTGGTGCGGAAGAAGGTCTGCACCGGCGAGGCCCAGCGCACCACCTCGTCGAAGGCCGGGCGCAGCAGCGCCGGCGTGTCGCGCAGGAGGCGCCATTGATCGGGGAAGAGCGCGAAGGCGTGAACCATCGAGCCGATGCCGATGATCGTGGTGTCGAGCCCGGCGGTGAGCATCGAGCGCACCAGAATCGGCGCCTGGGTTTCGTCGATCTCGCCGCGATCCATCGCCTCGAACACCTGCGCGCCAAACCCGCCCGGCGTCAGCATGTCGCGACGGCACTGATCCATGATCCATTGCACCACGGGCTGCGCGTTGGCGACCGATTCGAGAAACACCTCGTTGCGCGGGCCGAACGAGTTGAACACCATATTGCCGTAGGGCAGCAGGTTCTCGCGGCCCTCGGGCCCGAGGCCGACGGCGTCGGGAAAGACGCGCAGCGGAAAAACATTGGCGAGATCGGAAATGGCGTCGAACGTTCCCCTGGCGACGAGATCGTCGACGAGGCGGTCGGCCTTTTCCTGCCATTCGACGCGCTTCTGGCGCATGGCGGCGGGCGACATGACGCGGCTCATCACCGAACGCGTCTGCGTGTGCAGCGGCGGATCGACCTCGAGCAGGATGCTCGGCGGGCGCCAGGGCTTCGTCTTGCGGAAATCGTCGAGACCGACGCCGGACGCCGAGGAATAGGTCTGCCAGTCGTTCATGGCGGCGTGCACTTCGGCGAAGCGCGCCATGGCCCAGCACTCATATCTGGCGAGGCGGACGACGGGGCCGGCGTCGCGCAATTGCGCGTGCAGCGCCGACGGATCCATCAGATTCTCGCGCGAATAGGGATCGACGCCCAGAACGGGGCATTCCGCTTTTGCGGCCGTCGCGGTCATGGTCATGGACGCCTCCTCGCTTGTGCGCGGCGCGGCGGCCGCCGGACGTTTCTCTCCCGCCGCCCGCTCTTTCGGCGGGCTGACGGGCGCATGGTGGCGCAAGTGAGTTGTTGCGTCAACTCACTCGTCGACGATTCCGAACGGCGCGTTCACCTGCGGGATGCGGCCATGCATCTTGTTGAGGGCGATGATGAGCGTTTCGCGCTCATCATCGGTAAGATCGGCCAGCAGCCGGCGCTCGCGCTCCAAAGCGACGCGGAGGATGCGGTCGTGCAGGGCGCGGCCCCTCTCGGTCAGGGCGATTTCCAGAAAGCGGCTGCGCTGGCTGTTGGCGCGCACCTCGACGAGTCCGCCCTGCCGCAAGGCGCGCACGCTGCGGCTGACCGCCGCCTTGTCAAGGCCGATAACATGGCAGATGCGGCCGGGCGCGATCCACGGCTCGATGGCCAGCAGCGCCATGCAGCGCCATTCGATGACGCCGACGCCGAAATGTTTGCGGTAGTGACTGGAGGCGCCGTGGGTGAGCTTGTTGGTGATGAAGGTCAGCAGGGCCGGCACATAGCGCTCGAGATCAAGCGCCGGCGACGCCGCGTCCTCCGCCATCATTGCCGGCTTCTCCGATTTCGCGCCCATCGCCCCGTTCCACACGCCCGCCCCGATGGCGACGTTACCCCCGCCATTGACAGCCGCCAATGGTCGAGTTGAGTATTCAACTCACAAGCGCATCCGTGGAAGTTGCGCATCGGGAGGGAGCGACATGGCGAACAGCATTCTCGCATCGATCAGGACGACCGCGCTGACTCTGGGCCTCGCGGCCCTGGCCGGCGGCGCGCAGGCGGCCGAGCCGCCCATCCGCATCGGCTCGTTCCTCTCGGTGACGGGCCCGGCGCAATTCCTCGGCGATCCCACCAAAAAAATGATGCAGATGGAGATCGACCGCATCAACGCGGCCGGCGGTCTGCTCGGCCGCAAGATCGAATGGATCGTCTATGACGACGGCAGCGCCGCCGACAAGGCGGTGACCTTCGCCAAGCGCCTGATCGAGGACGATAAGATCGACATTCTCATCGGCGGCTCGACGACGGCGACGAGCATGGCGGTGCTGCCCATGGCCGAGAAGGCGCAGATGCCGTTCATCTCCTATGGCGGCGCCGCGATCATCGTCAATCCGGTGCGCAAATGGGTGTTCAAGGTGCCGCACACCGACCGCATGGCGGCGGAAAAGAACCTTCAGGACATGAAGGCGCGCGGCATCGCCAGGGTCGCGATGCTGAGCGAGGATTCCGGCTCCGGCAAGGCGGGGCGCGAACAGGTGCTGGCCGCCGCGCCCAATTACGGCGTCAAGATCGTCGCCGACGAGATTTACGGCGCCAAGGACACGGACACGACGGCGCAGCTCACCAAGATTCGCGGCAACGCCGAGGCGCAGGCGCTGATCGTCTGGGGGCTCGGCCAGGGCCCGACGCTGGTGTCGCGCAACTACAGCCAGCTCGGCATGAAGCTGCCCGTCTATCAGGCGCATGGCGTCGCCGCGCGCGACTTCATCACGCTCTCGGGCCCGGCGGCGGAGGGCATGCGCGTTCCCGGCCCCACCGCCATCGTCGCCGACAAGCTGCCCGCCAACGACCGCCAGAAGCCGGTGGTGATGGACCTCACCGCCCGCTATCAGGCCCTCTACAAGGAGCCGATCTCGGCCTTCGCCGCCAACGCCTATGACGGCGTGCTGATCTTCTCCGAGGCGGTGAAGCGCGCCGGCACGATGGACAAGGCGAAGCTGCGCGACGCCATCGAACAGACCAGGGATCTGGTCGGCGCCAATGGCGTCTACAACATGGGCCCGACCGATCATAATGGCCTGTCGTTCGAGTCGATGAAGCTGCTGGAAGTCAGCAACGGCGACTGGAAGATCGTGAACTGATCGCCTTCTCCCTTCTCCCCGCGCGGCGGGGAGAAGGTTTGCCGAAGGCCGGGATGAGGGGCCGGGCGTAGAGCGCTTTATCCTGCAAGACAGGCCTCTGCGCCCGGCCCCTCATCCTGGCCCTCTCGCCGTGTTCAGACCGGGGAGAGGGGGATGATGTGCGCCGCCCTCCGCCCGCGCGGCGGGCGCGGCTGATACGCCTCACCGCCGCCGGCCTTCCCAACCCCAGGCGAGGATCATCGCGCCGAGCAGCGCCAACATGCCGGCGAGGCCGAGGGCGAGCGGCGATATGCCGACGCCGACGGCGACGCTGGCCTGCGCGCGCCTGACGCCGGCGTAATCCGCGCCGGCGTAGACCGGGCTTTCGCGCATGGCGACGAGGCGCGGCAGGGTCACGCTCCCGTCCTCGCCGCCGATTCGCCGCGCCGCGCCGCCGGTCGCCTCCGCCAGCGGCCGCAACTTTTCCGTCGTCGAGACCACGTCCTGAAACTCGCGCGGATTCTCCGGCCCGACATGCGCCAGCGCCGACAGGGCGCCATCGGCGAAGCGATAAAGTCCCGATTCGTCCGCCGCGATCGTCGCGGTCGCCAGACCGGGTTCGGCGGGCGTCAGCGCGATGCGCGTTTTCGCGCCCGAGGGCGTCGTCATCTCGACGTCCCCGAACTGCGTCTTCAGAGTCTGGCGGGTGACGAGAATGTCACGGCCGCGCGCCTGCGCCCGCAACGCCTCTTCCTCCAGATCCGGCTCCTTCATCAGCCAATGGGCGAGGCGGCGCTGCAGGTCGAGATGCGGTCCGCCGCCCTCATAGCCGCGCGACCACAGCCACATCTGGTCGGTCAGCAGCAGCGCGACGCGGCCCTTCTCCTCCCGCGACAACACCAGCAGCGGCCGGTCGCGCAGACCGGAGAGAACGGCGACGCCGCCCTTCTGCGTCTCGGCGTCGATCTGGCGGAACCACGGGCTCCAGCCCGGCGGATCGCTCTCGCCGCCCGGCAGCCCTCGCGTCACCGGATGTTTTTTGCCGTCCCCCGAGACGCGGGCGCGAAAGGGCTGCTCGGTGAGAACGCCGGTCGGCCGCGCCGGCGCCATGCGGCCGAGCGGCGAATGGAACAGACCGTCGCGCTGGCCGTAATCGGGCCCGGCGGCGATCAGCAGCGCGCCGCCGTCGCGCACATAGCGGACGATATTGTCGAAATAGAGCGTCGGCAGCACGCTCTGGTTGGCGTAGCGGTCGAAGACGATCAGATCGAACTCGCGAATCTTCGCGCCGAACAGGTCGGCGGTCGGAAAGGCGATCAGCGACAGTTCCGAGATCGGCGTGCCGTCCTGTTTTTCCGGCGGCCGCAGGATGGTGAAATGCACCAGTTCGACATTGGCGTCGGACTTGAGCAGATTGCGCCAGGCGCGCTCGCCGGCGTGCGGCTCGCCCGAGACGAGCAGCACCTTCAGCTTGTCGCGCACGCCCTCGATGGTGAGCACCGCCTTGTTGTTGACGAGCGTGAGTTCATCGGGCAGCGCCCCGGCCTCGATCTCGACGACATTCGGCCCGCCGTGCTCGATACGGACCGGCACGCGGATTTTGTCGCCGGGCCGGGCCGTGAGGCGCGCGACCTCCCTGCCGTCGCGCAACACGCGCAAGGGCGTCGGCGCGCCGGAGCCGCCGCTTTCGACGACGCGCAACTGCACCATCTGGTCCTTGCCGACAAGGCCGAAGCGCGGCGCCTCGACAAGCTCGACGCGGCGGTCGCGCTCGCCCTCCCGCCCGGTGATCAGGGCATGCAGCGGAGCCCTGAGGCCGAGCGCCCCGGCGCTGGCGGGAATGTCGTGAACCTGCCCGTCCGTCACCATGAAAACAGCGCCGACGCGCTCGGGGGGCGTGTCCGAAAGGCCGTTGGCGAGGGTGGCGAAAAGCTGCGTGCCGTCGGCGCGCGGTTCGCCCGCCGCCTCGATCACCCGCGTCTCGATGTCGCCGAGCGCGGCCAGCGCCGCCTCCAGCTTTTCGCGCGCCGCGTCGGTCTGAGACTTGCGCGGGCCGAGGCCCTGGCTGGCCGAACGGTCGAGCACGATCGCCACCACGTCCTTCAGCGCCTGCCGGTCCTCGCGCACCAGCGACGGGTCGGCCAGCGCCAGCCAGACGAGCGCAAGGCCTGCGCCGCGCAGCAAGGCGCCGCGCCGGCGCGCGTAAAGCGCCAGCGCCGTCACGATCAGCGCCGCCGCCGCCAGCGCGATCATGATCGGCCAGGGCGCCATCGGCGCGAAAGACAGCGAGAGACTCGTCATCAGCGCTCGAGCCTCTTCAGAAGGTCGCGCACATGCACCTGATCGGCCTTGTAGTTGCCGGTCAGCGTGTACATGACGAGGTTGACGCCGCCGCGGATGGCCATTTCGCGTTGACGCGCGCCGCCCGGCGTCAGCGGATAGAGCCCCTCGCCGGATCGGTCCGCCGCCCAGCCGGCGGCGAGATCGTTCGAGACGATCACGATCGGCGACACGCTGTCGCCCGAACGCGCGGGGCGCGGACCGTCGCCCTCAGGCTCGGGCGGCAGGGCCTCGATCCATGTCTCGCCGTTGGCGGTGCGGCCAACGAACCCGTCGAGCAGATAAAAAGTCTTGGTCACGACGTGGTCGCGCGGCAGGCGCTCCAGCTCCGGCACGTCGACGCCGTCGAGCGCCTTGCGCAGCCATTGCGCCTCGGGGCTGACGACGCCGGGCCGCGCGGTCAACGCGTCGCGCGTGTCGAAGACGATGACGCCGCCCTGTTTCATATAGGCCGAGACGCGCGTCCTGACCGCATCGGCCGGCAGCGGCCGCCCGGCGACGACGGGCCAGTAGAGCAGCGGATAAAACGCCAGTTCGTCACGCGCCGGATCGACGCCGACGGGGGCGCCGGCGTTGATGGTGGTGCGCTGGCCGAGCACCCGCGTCAGCGTCGTCAGCCCGTCGCGGCTGGCGGCGTCGGCGCGCGCGTCGCCGGTGACGACATAGGCGAGGCGCGTCGTCAGCGCCGCCTCCATGTCGCGCGGCGAGGCCTGAATGGGCGCGGCGGGCTTTTGCGGCTGCGCGACGGCCCGCGGCGCCTGGATGACGGCGAGGCCGGCGGACAGGAGACCGACGGCCAGAACCGCCGTCGCGCGGCGGAAGGCGGCGAAGCCGCCGCCGAGCCACAGGGTCGCCAGCGAATCGGCGAGAAAAGCGAGAAAGGCGGCCATGGCGAGCGCAGGGCGCAGATCGACCGGTCCGGTCGCGCGCAGATCGTCTTCCGCCAGCGCGAGGCCCGACAGGTCGAGCGCCGTCAGGCGGTCGCCGGCGCGCAAAGCGTTGAAGGCGCGCGGCGTCTCCGCCGCGCCGTAGAAGCCGGGCGGATGCTCGGCGCGGGCGGGGCCGGCTTCGTCGACAGGCAGCGGCCGGGCGGTCGGCGGCGGCGGACCGAGCGCGCCGAAGCCGTCGAGCAGACGCAGCGGCGCCAGCGCGCGCGCGGGTTCGCCGGCCTCCTGCGTCGCCTCGCCCGCGCCCTCGCCCGCCAGCATAACGACGCGGCGCAGCATGTCGACGAACAGGCCGGAGAGCGGCAGATTCGACCAGGTCGTGTCGGCCGTGACATGGAACAGCACGACGAGCCCCTTGCCGCGCCGCTCGGCGGTGACGAGCGGCGTGCCGTCGGCGAGTTGCGCCCAGGTCTTGCCCGCGAGGCCCGGATCGGGCTCGGCCAGCACCTGCCGGCTGACGCTCACCTCCGCCGGCGCGACGACGCCGAAGAACGGGCTTTCGCGCGAAAAGGCCGCCAGCGTCTTCGGCTTTTCCCAGGACAAGGCGCCGCCGAGCACGCGGCCGCCGCGCCGCAGACGCACGGGGATGAGATCGTCGTTGCCGGCGGCGAGCCGCGTGCCGGCGAAACGCAGCAGCACGCCGCCGTTCTCCACATAGGCCGCCAGCCTGTCATGCGTCGCGCCGGCAAGGGCGCCGACGTCGGCCAGCGCCAGAACGGACGGCTTGTCCTCGACCAGCGCGGCGATGGGGTCGGCCGCGCCGGGGCGGGCCTCGCGCACGTCGGCGAAGGGCGCCATCGCCTTGCGCAGGTAATAATTCGGGGCGAGCAACGGCTGCGACAGGTCGCTCGCCGCGCCGCTGAAAATCGCGACGCGGCGGCGCCGCCAGCGCTCGTCGATCAGCGCCGTCGCGCCGGCCGAGCGCTCGCCGGCGATATCGACGCGGGCGATCTCGTTGCGCAATTCGACCGGCAGATCGAAGGCCGCGCGCGTCTCGAGCCCGGCGCCGAAGTCGAACTCCGCCTCGCCGACGATCGCGCCCCTGGCGTCATGCGCGACGGCGCGGCCCTGCGCCGATCCGTCGGCGCGGGCGCGCAGAACGCGAAGCTCCAGCGCCGCGCCCGTTTGCTCCGGCAGGCTCAGAGCGCGCGCGGAGATGTCGCCGCGCGCGACCCGCGCGGTCGGAGCCAGCGCCGCCAGCCGCCCGGCGAAGGCGCGGCCGCCCCCTTCGTCGACATCATCGGCGACATAAAGAACCGAGGCGGCGGGATGGGCTTTCAGAAAGGCCTCCAGGGCCGGCAGCGCCGCCGTGCGATCCGGCAGCCAGGGCTTCGGCGCCAGCGCCCGCAACTTTTCGAGCGCCCGACGGGCGTCATCGGGCATGGGCGCGCGCGCGCCGTCCGACAGGGCGAAGACGACCGCCGGGCGGCCGTCGCGCGCGGCGCCTTCCAGCGCGCGGGCGGCGGCGGCGACGCGCGTCTCCCATTGCGGCGCCGCGGGCCAGCCGTCATCAATCACGACCAGCGCCGGACCTCCGGCCGTCGTCGCGACCGGCTGGGGGTTCCACACCGGCCCGGCCATGGCCAGCACGACCAGAGCGGCGAGGAGAAGACGCAGGATCAGCAGCCAGGGCGGCATGCGCGCAGGCGTCTCCTCCCTCGCCCTGAGATCGAGAATGAGCTTCAGCGGCGGAAACGGCGTCTGGCGGGGGCGCGGCGGGGTGACGCGCAACAGCCACCAGATGGCCGGCAGCGCGGCAAGGCCGAGGAGCGCGAGGGGGGCGGCGAAGCCGAGCGGAATCATCGTCCCTCTCCCTCCAGCCGCATGCGCAGCGCCAGCAGCGCCTCTGAGGCCGGCCGATCCGTGCGATGCGTCAGGCTCGACCAGCCGCGCGCCCGCGCCGCCTGTTCGATGCGGGCGCGATGAGCGGCAAGCCGCGCCAGATAATCGTCGCGGAAGGATTCCGCATGGCCGACGCGCAGCCGCGCCCGCGAATCGACATCGACGAACTCGGTGTGGCCGGAAAAGGGAAAGGCCTCCTCGACGGGATCGGCGACGGTGACGAGATGGCCGCGCGCGCCGCGCGCCGACAACCGTTCGACGCAGGCGGCCACCTCCCCCGCCTCGTTGAGGAAATCCGAGATCAGCACGGCGCGCGCGCGCGGCCCAAGCGGTTCGCCGCCGGGCAACTCCCCGGCGTCGCGATCAGCCGCCGCCTGCATCGCCAGCGCCAGCCGCTCGACAATGTCGCGCGCCGCCGTCGGCCGCGTCAGGCCGATGAGCCCGACGCGCTCGCCGCCGCGCGCCAGCAGGTCGGCCAGCGCCAGCCCGAGAACCAGCGCCCGATCGATTTTCGGCGCGCGGGCAAGATCGGACACAAAGCCCATCGAGGGCGAGCGGTCGACCCAGATCCAGACGACATGCGCCGCCTCCCATTCGCGCTCGCGCACATAGAGGCGGTCGTCGCGGGCGGAGCGGCGCCAATCGACGCGGGCGGACGCCTCGCCGGAGATGAAGGGGCGGAACTGCCAGAAGGTCTCGCCGGTTCCGGCGCGTCGGCGGCCGTGCACGCCATGCATGACGCTCGCCGCCGTCTGTTTCGCGGCGACGATCAGGCCGGGCAGGCGACGCGCGAGGGCGATCGCCTCGGCGCGCGCTGCCGGCGCGGTTGCAGGGCCGGTTTCGACGAGACGGGCCCGCGCCATCGCGGTCAGGCGAGCCGCGCGACGAGGCGGGCGACGACGCCCGACACGGTCTGGCCTTCGGCGCGGGCGGCGAAGGTGAGCGCCATGCGATGTTTCAGCACCGGCTCGGCCAGCGCCGCGACATCGTCGCGCGAGGGCGACAGGCGCCCGTCGATGAGGGCGCGGGCGCGGCTCGCCAGCATCAACGCCTGCGCGGCGCGCGGGCCGGGGCCCCAGGCGATGTGGCGGGTCAGTTCGGCCCCGCCCTCGCCCGGCCGCCCAGAGCGCACAAGATCAAGGATGGCCTCGACCACGCTTTCGCCGACCGGCAGGCGCCGCACCAGGCGCTGCGCCGCCATCAGTTCGCCCGCGTTCATCACTGCGCGCGCCGTGGCCGCGCGATCGCCGGTGGTCTCGATGAGAATGCGCTTCTCGGCGGCGCGGTCGGGGTAATCGACGTCGATCTGCATCAGGAAACGGTCGAGCTGCGCCTCGGGCAGCGGATAGGTGCCTTCCTGCTCCAGCGGATTCTGCGTCGCCAGCACATGGAAGGGCGAGGGCAGATCGTGGCGCTGGCCGGCGACCGTGACGTGATATTCCTGCATCGCCTGCAACAGGGCCGATTGTGTGCGCGGACTGGCGCGGTTGATCTCGTCGGCCATCAGCAATTGCGCGAAGACGGGACCGCGCAGAAAGCGGAAGGAGCGCGCATGATCAGCCGCCTCCTCCAGCACCTCGGAGCCGAGAATGTCAGAGGGCATCAGATCGGGCGTGAACTGGACGCGCCTGGCGTCGAGCCCGAGCACGGTTCCGAGCGTGTCGACGAGTTTCGTCTTCGCGAGGCCCGGCACGCCGACGAGCAGGCCGTGGCCGCCGGCGAGGATCGTCGCCAGCGCCTCCTCCACCACCCGCCCCTGTCCGAAGATCACCTCGCCGATGGCGGCGCGCGCGGCGGCGAGCCGTTCGAGAACCGCCTCGGCCTGTTTCGCCGCCACGGCTTCGAGCGCGGCGTCGCCGGTTTCAGTCCAGGCCATCTCGGTCTCCTTGTCGCCCCCGAAGGGAGTAAAGAGAAATGGGGCGCGGCGCAAATCGCCGCCAGATCATCGCAGGGCGATTTTTTCATGGCCAGAGGCGCGGCGGGCGGCGGGCGCCTCAACCCGGCGACACGCACGGCGCGGACAACGCGCGGGCAGGGTTCCCGTTTTGCCCGCGGGCGCCTAGATTAGGGCCATGATGACGAACAAACCCAACACAGGCGGACTCGAGGGGCTGACAAGCGCGGCGAAGGCGGCGGGCGGCGAGCGCAAGCCGCCGCCGGTGCATCTGTGGAACCCGGATTATTGCGGCGAGATCGACATGCGCATCGCCCGCGACGGCACGTGGTTCTACAATGGCTCGCCCATCGGTCGTCTTCCGCTGGTGAAATTGTTCTCGACCATCCTGCGCAAGGATCCCGAACGCTACGTTCTGGTGACCCCGGTCGAGCGCGTCGGCATTCAGGTGGAGGACGCGCCGTTCCTCGCGGTCGAGATGCAGAAGCGCGTGGGGCCGGACGGACCGATTCTCGCGTTCCGAACCAATGTCGAGGAATGGGTGGAGGCGGGACCGGCCCATCCGATGCGCTTCGAGACGGGCGATGCGGAAGGGCTGAAGCCCTATGTGCACATTCGCGCCGATCTCTGGGCGCTGGTGAAGCGCGCCCTGTTCTACGACCTGGTCGAAGCCGGCGAGATCCGCGACGCCGACGGCGAACGCATGTTCGGCGTCGTATCGAACGGCGCGTTCTTCGTCATGGCGCCGGCCGCGGAGATCGAGCGTTTCGCATGAGCCTTGCCGATCCTTTCGCAACGGACGAGGTGGCGGCGCGCATCCGCGCGCGGCTGCCGAAGGAGCCGCCGGGCAACGCCTTCGAGGCCGTGCTGCCCAACCGCGGCGACCACGCGCTCAATCCGCATCTCGACGCCACGCCCGTTCTGAAAAACCTGCGGCGCGCCGCCGTGCTCGTGCCGCTGGTGGCGCATGAATCGGGCGTGACCGTGCTGCTGACGCAGCGCGCCTCGCATCTGCGCGATCATTCCGGTCAGGTCGCCTTTCCCGGCGGCAAGATCGACGCGGGCGAGACGGCGGTGGACGCCGCCCTGCGCGAGGCGGAGGAGGAGATCGGCCTCGCCCGCCGGCATATCGAGCCCATGGCCTATCTCGATCCCTATCAGACGGGCACGGGCTTTCGCATTCTGCCCGTGGTGGCGCTGGTGCGGCCGCCGTTCGAACTGACCATCAACCGCACGGAGGTGGACGACGCGTTCGAGACCCCGCTGTCGTTTCTGATGGACGTGTCCAACCACCAGCGCCACGCGCGCGAATGGCAGGGGACATTGCGCCATTTCTATGCGATGCCCTATGGCGATCGCTATATCTGGGGCGCGACGGCCGGAATGCTGCGCAATCTTTATGAAAGGCTGTATTCCTGATGTGGCGCGTTGTTCTCGAGCCGCTCGCTTTCTTTCTCGCGCCCTTCGCGCTTTACGCGCTGATGCTGGTCGCCCGCCAACGCTATCCGTTCGTGCGCGACCACTGGCCGCGCCGTCACGTCTCCGCGCTGGCCGTCGTCGGCATGGCGGCGGCGGCGGCCTCCATCTTCATCTTCGGCGGGCTGGCCCAGCGCCATCACGGCGCCTATGTGCCAGCGCATATGGAGAACGGCAAGCTCGTGCCCGGCAGGCTCGAATGACGACGCCGCCCGCCGCTCTCGCGCTGCTGGCCGAGCCGCGGACGGCGCGCGTGATGGCGGCGCTCGACGGGCGCGGCGAGGCGGCGCGCATCGTCGGCGGCGCCTTGCGCAACGCGCTGATGGGATCGCCCGTGGCGGATGTCGACTTCGCGACGACGGCGCAGCCGGGAGACATTGTCCGGCGCGCCGAAGCGGCGGGCCTGAAAGCCGTGCCGACCGGAATCGATCACGGCACGATCACCGTCGTCGTCGACGGAACGCCCTTTGAGGCGACGACGCTGCGCGAGGATGTCGCGACCGACGGCCGCCGCGCCACGGTGCGCTACGGCCGCGATTTCGACGCCGACGCCCGCCGGCGCGATTTCACCATGAACGCGCTGTCGCTCTCGGCCGACGGCGTCCTGCACGATCCCGTCGGCGGGCTGGACGATCTCAAGGCGCGGCGCGTGCGCTTCATCGGCGATCCGCGCCAACGCATCGCAGAGGATTATCTGCGCATCCTGCGCTTCTTCCGCTTCCACGCCGCCTACGGCGAAGGGCCGTTCGACGCGGCGGGCTTCGCCGCCTGCATCGCGCTGCGCGCCGGCCTGACGCAGCTTTCGCGCGAGCGCGTGCGGGCGGAATTGATGAAGCTCCTCGTCGCGCGGCGCGCCGCCGAAATCGTCGGCGACATCGCCCAGGCGGGGCTCCTCGGCCCGCTGCTGGCCGGCGCGCCCTGGCCGGCGCGGCTCGCGGCGCTGACGCGGATCGAGGCCGCCTGCGGCGCGCCGCCCGACGCCGTGCTGCGGCTCGCCGCCGTCGCCGTTCTTGTCGGCGAGGACGCCGCGCGTCTGCGCGAGACGCTTCGTCTGTCGAACGTCGAGGCCGCCCGGCTGGAGAAAGCCGCGGCCGCGCTTGCGCCCTGGCATGGCCGCGTTGCGCCGCCATGGCCTGGCGAACTGAGCCGCGCCCTGTTCGAGCGCGGCGCGCGCGCCGCCCGCGACGCCGCGCTCATCGGCCATGCCGAAAGCGGCGCGCCGGCCGACGATGCGGACTGGGGGAGCGCCCACGCCTTCCTGCGCGACACGCCGGAGCCGCGCCTGCCGTTTTCGGGCGCCGATCTCATCGCGCGCGGCCTCCCGCCCGGCTCGCAGATCGGGCGGGCGCTCAAGGATCTGCAGGCGCGCTGGATCCGGGCCGGCTTCCCGCGCGACGCGCATGTGCTCGCGCGCCTGCTCGACGAGGCGCTGGCGCGGACGAGGTGATCAGACGCGCTTGTTGCCGGCGCATTCGATTTGCGTCCATTTTCCGCATCCGTCGATGAGATCGCCCGACGCTTCCGCCTCCCAGCGCAGGGCGACGATGGCGGCCTTGCCGACGGGGCCGATGCGATTGCCGGCGATGCGGCCGCGTCCCGCCCCTTCCGCCACGGAAAACGAGACGCCGAAGGGGACGTTGCGGATCGTGTTGTCCTCGACCGCGACATTCTGGAGAAAAGGCCCCCAGCCGAGGCTGATCCCGACCCAGGGCGAGCCGTCGACGATATTGCCGGCGACGCGCGCGTCGGCTTCCGCATGAATAGCCCGCTGGTTGGGAAAGACCTTGCCGGCGGAATCGACCATCGGGCGGATGTTGCGCACCTTGTTTCCCGTGCAGAGCGCGCCGCGGCCGCCGTGATCGAGATTGGTCATGCTGATGCCGGCGCCGGCGCCGTCGATATCGTTGTCGATGATCGTCGCATCGCGGAAGGCGAATTCGGCCCAGATCGCCGTCTCCTTCGCCTCGCGGCAGACATTGCCGGAGAAGAGCACGCCGCGTCCGGAATTGTTGCGCAGGCACGACCAGGCGCAATTGCGGATGTCGTTTCCGGTTACGGCGACCGCGTCGGCGAGATAGACCGAGACGCCATTGCCGTTTTCCCCGGTGCCGCCGGAACGAGTCTCGATGGACGAGATGCGGTTGCCGGAAACGCGGCCGCCGTCATAGCCCTTTTTCCAACGCCAGACGCGCACGCCGTTGTCGCCGCAGCGCGTGATCGCGTTGTCGACAATCTCCATGCCGACGGAGTCAATGGCGAAGACGCCCGTCGAGCCAATATCGCGCAGGTCATTGCCGGCGATGCGGCCGCCGCAGCCCTCGACGCGCAACCCGTCTTTGGCGGCATGGGCGATGCGGCAGCGTTCGACCGTCAGACGCGGGATATCGTTGAAATGCACAAGGCCGCCTTTGGCGGACGCGTCCGGCGCGCCCTCAAAGGCGACTCCTTCGAGGCGCAGGGTCGCGACCCGCCCGGCGCGCAGCAGCGGTCCCTCGCCGAGGAGCCGCAGCGTCGAGCCGCCCGGAGCGCCGACGAGATGCGCGCCGCCCGGCAGGGTCAGGCCGCGCGTCCGCGTGAGGCCCGGCGGCAGGCGAAAGGATTTGCCGCGGCGCGTCGCGTCCTCGATCGCGCTTTGCAAGTCGCCTGCGGCTTCGGCGCGCGAGGCGGCGAGATGCAGCGCGGGCGCCGCCAGAAGGCCGGCAAAAACATCGCGGCGCGACAGGATCATGACATTTCGTTCTCGACATAGTCAGGCGTGCGCCAACCGAGATGCTGGCCGGAATCGACCGCGATCATCTGGCCGGTGACATGCCGGGCGGACAGCAAATAGGACACCGCTTCGGCGATCGCTCCGGGCGGAACGGGGCGCCCAAGCGGAAGGCCGGCGACCTCGCGGGCGAAGCCTTCGACGCCCTGCGTCTCATTCGGCAGCACCGGCCCTGGACCGACCGCGTTGACGCGGACGCCAGGGGCGAAGCTCTGCGCCATCGTGCGCGTCGCTGTCCAGAGCGCGGTTTTGCTCAACGTGTAGGAGAAAAATTGCGGGTTGGGACGCCAGACGCGCTGGTCGAGGATATTGACCACGGCAGGATCGCGCTCCCGCGGGGCCTGACGGGCGAAGGCGCGAACGAGAAGCGCCGGCGCGCGCAGGTTGACCGCGAATTGACGCTCCCAGCGGTCCAGATCGAAATCCGTCGCCGAATCGGGTTCGAAAATCGACGCGTTGTTGACAAGCGCGTCCAGAGGCCCAAGTGCGTCGGCGGCGCGCGCGACGAGCGCCTCCGCCTCCGCCGCGATGGCGAGGTCGGCGACGACGACGACGGCGCGCCCCCCACGCGCGATGAGGCGCTCGGCGAGCGCTTCGGCTTCCGGCGCGGCGCGACGGCTGGCGTGCAGCGCCGTCGCAAAACCCTGCGCGCTTAACCGTTCGGCGATGGCCGCTCCGATGCGGCGCGCAGCCCCCGTCACCAGCGCCGTCCGTCCCTCCTGACCCATCAACTCCCGCCCCCTTTGCTTGCCGGGTCGCCGGCCCCAGCCGGCGCCCGCCCTTTATTTCACCCCGAATAAACCCATTATTAAGCATAAATAACACTTAAATTCATTGTTATAATGAAAAATGACTATGTATTACAATGTAACTTTTGGTAATTCATGCGTATTATTCTTTGCTATTTTGTAAAATTAATAGAGACAGGATTTTGACATATTTGCATTTTGGCAAAATTCTACGGTCGGTGAGGTTTTGGTAACCGTCAGGATCATAGAACTACGCATGACACGGCGGGGCGCGCCCGGCCAGAGTGACACAGGAGCGTTCAATGCGTAAAATTCTTTTCACGACGGCGGCGGTCGCCGCGATGTGCGCCGTTTCGGCGCAGGCCGCCGATTTGCCGCGCCGCAAGGGCGCTCCCGAGCCCTATTACGCCAATTCCGTTCCGACCTTCACCTGGAGCGGGCTGTATATCGGCGCCAACGCGGGCTACGGCTTCGGCAAGTTCACCGGCGCCGGCGGCACGCGCTTCGGCGACGCCAGCAACGGCTTCATCGGACTCACCGGCGGTTATAACTATCAGGCGGCCAATGTGGTGCTTGGCGTCGAGGGCGATTTCGCCTGGACGAACATGAAGGATCGCCGCACGACGCCCGTCGGCGCCAACACATTCAACGGCGCGGGCCGCGTCAGCTCGTTCGGCGCCTTGCGCGGTCGCCTCGGCTTCACTTTCGACCGCGCCCTTGTCTACGCCACGGCCGGTTTCGCCGGAGCCAACATGAAGGGCAACGCCATCGTCACCAACGGCGTGCCCGCCGTCGTCTATTCCGGCAGCGGCGACAATTTTCATCTCGGCTGGGCGCTCGGGGCCGGCCTCGAATACGCCGTGACGCGCAACGTCTCGGTCAAGGGCGAATACATCTACGCTTCGCTCAATCGCAAGACGTATTTCAGCGCGCCCTACAACACCAGCGTCGGCGCCTCGCTCAACCTTTTGCGCGGCGGCGTGAACTATCGCTTCTGACGAACCGCGCGGAAGCAGGCCAAAGAGCCCGGCGGAGCCGTTCCGCCGGGCTTTTTTGTCCCGGGCGATCAGACGGGCTCGAACCGCGTGGCGGCGAAGGCGGGGACGCGCGTCGCGAAGGCGTCGAGCCAGGCGACAAGACCGGGATGCGCCGCGCGCCATTCGCCGGCGAACCGAAGGTCGAGATAGCCGAGCGCGCAGGCGAGCGCGATAGCGCCGACATCGGTCGCGACGGCCGGCGGCGAGGCCTCCAGCGCCGCGAGCGCGCGCGCCGTTTTGTCCGATTGGTATTTCAGCCACGCCGCGTCGCGATGGGCCTCCTCGCGGAAGCGGCCTTCGTAGACACGCAGGATGCTGGCGTCCATGAGGCCGTCCGCCGTCGCCTGAAGCGTGAGGACGCGAAACCGCGCATCCGCCTCGCGCGGGATGAGGACGCCGTCACCCGCCAGATGATCAAGATATTCGACGATGACGCGGCTGTCGAAGATCGCCTGCCCGCTCGCGGTGATCAGGACGGGAATCTTGCCGAGCGGATTCTGCCGCCGCAGCGAATCGTTCGGGTCGTTCGTGTCGGCGAAATCGAGCCTGATCCGACCGGAGAGGCCGACGACATCGGCAGCGATCCGCGCCTTTCGAACAAAAGGCGAGGCTGGCGACGAGCGCAAAATCATCATGGTTCGGACAGCTCCCGGATGGGGATGGCGCCTCGGCCCGCCCGCGCGGCCCGACACGAACGCGGTCGCGTGATCATGTCGGACCTGTTCCTTCCCGACAAGCGCGGGCCGCGCGACTCATCCCACGTTCAGATTGACCGCTTTGGGGCCCTTGCCCTTCTTGTCGGGCTCCACGTCGAAGGTGATGCGCTGGCCCTCGTCGAGGCCGCGGAGACCCGCCTGCTCCACAGCGGTCACATGAACGAAGATATCGCGGCCGCCGTCATCCGGCTTGATGAAGCCATAGCCTTTGTCCGCATTGAAGAATTTGACGATGCCCTGCTGCGACATGACGCGCATTCCCTTGGTCGTTGACTTCCGGCTCGCCCGTGCGCGCGCTCTCCCGGGCGCGGCGCAGGCAAGGGTAAAAACTTGATCCAAATCAACGCGCAATGCAAGGTTTAATGCCGCGGCAAAAGTCAGGACCGCGCGAGACTTTCGACTTCGGCCTGCGCGCCAGGGCCCTGGGCGAGGAGCCCCGCGAGTTCGGGCAGGAGCATGCGAGCCTCGTTTTCGAAGCCGAAGGGCGCGTTCAGGACGAGCATTCCCGTCGCCGCAAGCGGCGCATCGGGGCGCGGGGCGCGCACCCGCAGGACCAGCCGCAGCACATTGGCCACGCCAGCCGCGACGAGACGCTCGCCCTGCGCCGCGGCGGCTTGCGCGTCCTTCAGCGGATACCAGAGAGCGTAGACGCCGGTGCGCCATTTTCGCCACGCGGTCAGAACCGCGTCGCCCATCCGGCCAAATTCGTCGCGCGCCTCGAAAGGCGGATCGACAAGAACGAGCCCGCGCCGCTCGACCGGCGGCAGATAGGCCTTCAGGCCCGTATAGCCGTCAATCAGGATCGCCTTGACGCGTCGGTCGCGGCCGAGGTTCTCCACAAGCGCGCGATGCGCCCCGGGATGCAATTCGCAACAGATCATCCGGTCTTGCGGCCGCAGCAGGGCCTGCGCCAACGCCGGCGAACCGGGATAGAGCACAGGCCGGCCTTCCGCATTGAGCGGGCCAACGGCGTCGAGGTATGGAGCAAGCAATTGCACTGCTTCTTTGGATAGCCTGCCTTCTGCGAAGCGACCAATTCCATTCCGCCATTCGCAGGTTCGCGCCGCCGCCGCGCCGCTCAAGTCATACAGCCCTTCGCCCGCATGCGTATCCAGCAAGCGAAAGGCAGCGTCCTTTTTCTGGAGCGCCAGAATGAGCCGCGCAAGCAGCGTATGCTTGAACACATCAGCAAAATTTCCGGCATGAAATGAATGTGTGTAATTCATTACTTCATGCCTATCTCTTTGATGCTACGATAAATTCGCCCCACCATCGAGTCTCAGCGAACCGGCGGCACGTAGATCTCGCGGCTGCGACAGGCGCGCCGGGCCACCTCCGGACACGAAACGAATTCGCGCAGATCTTTTGAGAAGCAGACGCGCACTTCCTGAAGCGCGCCTCTCTTGCAATCAACGGCCATCATGCCGGGACGGAGGCGCGGATTGGCGGCGACAAATGCGCGCTGGATATCGATCGGCGACCAGCGCTGCTCTTCACGCGGCTCGCGAAACGGCGGCGGGATGACGAGCGCTTCCTTCGCGCGACGCACATCAGAAAAGTAATCCGTTGGACTCTTTCCTGAGCAGGTTCCATGCTTGCGCCATTCGTAGCGCGCCAGGCCCTCGTCGGGAAAAATGGCGCGCGCGTCGTCCATAGCCGCGCGCGACGGGCTGCGTCCGGAAGGCCCGCAATCAGAAGGAAAGCCGCGTTCGAACTGCGGCCACAGGCCGTGCACGACGAAGCCGTTCTTGCGGCCGACCTCGCATTGGCTGGCGCCGCGCGAATCACCTTTCGATTCGCAGAAACTCGACGACCAGCTCAGCGCCAGCACATAAAAATCGAAGGCGCCTGGCGCCTGGACGCCGCGCGGCCGCCACCGCTCTCGCGGCGTGGCCTCGTCCGGCGTGGCGTCGTCGCGCGCTTGCTGCGAGGGGTGCGGACCCAGACCCCGCCTGTCAGCGCAATTGTCGAGCAGGCAGTCGCGCGCGACCGCCGAGGACGCAAGACCTGTGATGACGGCGAGAGCCAAGCCCGCCGACAGAGCCCTCAGCTTTGCCATCGTCATATCGGGATTCCTCGCGAAGCAGTCAGGGGCGAGCCATTTTGCAGCCCGGCGCGAAGGCGTTGTTGCGATCGAGCCCATGCACGCACCATTCCACCCCCCACGACCAGCCGATCATTTCGAGCCCTTCGCCGATCGCGTAGCTGACCTGACGCAGGCGGCGGTCGTTCATATAGGCGCGCGCCATGCAATAGCGGCGGGGAATGTGGTCGAGCCCCCAGCTGCGCCAGCCGATCTCGCGCACGCGGTCGTAGCCGCCGATCTCGAGGCCCGACTTCCAGTATTCGACCTCCCGATCGTGGAAGCGCGAACGAATCTTGTCGAGCACGGCGGGATCGTCGCAGGCGGGCAGGCGCGCCGTATAGGCGTGGTCCCGCTTTTCGGCCGGCGTCAGCGGCCGCGCCTGCACCGCCGCGGCCGCCAGCCCCAGGGCGATGGCGGTCAGGGCGAGGGCTTTGATGGGCAGGGTCATGGTTCGTTAACCTCGATTTTCGTCGCGACGATGCGGCCGACGCCGCGGCGGGTCAAGTGCGCTCTTCACCCCGGTTCTCGACCTGGTTCTTACCAAAATTCAATTTTTCCGCATTTACGGGATTAATCCGGATGCAACCTGGCTGAGGTAGGCTCTACCACAAAGATACGGACTCACGGCGTTTCCATGCAAAACGACGACCAGCGACTGCTCCGCGACGCCAAGGCCGCGCCCGCCTCGCGCGTCTGGCGGGCCAACCGCGACGGCAATGTCGCGATCATGTTCGCGCTTGTGGCCTTCGCCATCCTCGGCACGGTTGGCGTGAGCGTAGATTATGGCCGCAAGCTGAGCGCCATCGCCAAAGCGCAGGGCGCGGCGGACGCGGCGGCCCTGGCGATCGCCGGCAACCCGAAAACGGACAGCGAAAATCTTGTCATGGCCAAGAATGTCGTCGGCGCGCATCTGATGGGCGTCGCCGGCGTCAATGTGGCTGTGACGCGGCCGTCGAGCCTGGCCTATCGCGTCTCGCTGAGCTACAAAACCCCGACCTCGCTCATGCAGATCGCCGGCTTCAAGACGATGGACGTCGCGGTAAGCTCCGACGCTTCGGCGGCAAGCGGCGGACCGGTGGAGGTGGCGCTCGCGCTCGACAACACCGGTTCCATGCGCAACGACATGCCCGCCTTGCGCGCCGCCGCCGGTGATTTCGCCAGGAGCGTCTTCTCCACAGGCGGCACAAACGTGAAAATGTCGGTGGTGCCCTATGTCGCCGCCGTCAATCCGGGCGCCAACGCCTGGCCGCTGTGGATGATCGACTCCTCCGCCAAATCCATGTGGCATGGCTATTTTCAGGCTTGGGCCTGGATTACGATTCAGCCCAATTGCACGCCGAACTGGATGACGGGCAGCGGCGGCGGCGGCGGCGGCGGAACGCCTGGCTCCAGCTCCAGCGGAGACCGCAGCGACGCCATCGACATCCTCGCGCCGTTGACGCGCTTCGCGCGGAACCTGTTCGGCGTGTCCCCCGCCCTGGCCCAGACAACGGCGAACACGATTTCCCCGCTGCTGCCGGACGCGAAATCTCCGACGCCGGAAGGCTTCTTTCTTCCCAACGGCTTTTCCTACGACCCCGCGGCGACGTCCGGCGACGGTTGCGCGCATATGAACAATACCGCGCCGATCAGCAACCTCGATCTTTTTGCGCGTATGCCCGGAACAGTCTGGAAAGGATGCGTCGAAGCGCGTCCGTCCTCCAATGATCTGCTCGCGGGCGGCTACGGCTCCGGCAATCCCGATTTCGACGTCACGGATGATCCGCCGGTCGCAAGCAATCCGAACTCGCTGTTCGTGCCCTATTTATGGCCGGACGAGTCCGACTATCAGGACAATGTCTATAATGCGCCCGGACCTTATCCGCCGCCCAGCGGCGCCGGATATCACAACAATTACCTTGCAGACGGCGCCCCCCCGGCGACGTGGTCCTACGATATGACCGATCCGTCAGGCGCGAAGATTCGCCACGACGGCATGCAGAACAATACGCTGTTCAAATATAATGGAACCGCGCCCGCGCTCATTCGCGAGACGGGCAACGCCGACACCTATGGTCCCAACGCCTCGTGTCCCGACCCGGTCCTGCGGCTGACGACGAGCGCGGCCGCGGTCGACTCCAAGATCAACAGCCTTTCCTATTGGACGGGCGGCGGCACGGTGATTTCCGAAGGGCTGATGTGGGCGTGGCGCACGCTTTCGCCCAATCTGCCGTTCGCCGACGGAAAGCCTTACGACAAGGCCAATCGCAAGGTCATCGTGCTGATGACCGATGGCGTCAACGGCCTGGCGGACAACAATATCTGGAGCAATGTCGTCTCGGATTATTCCGCCTATAACTATCTGGGGGCCGGCAGGCAGGGTCCGCTGACGCCGACGTGGGCGCCGCAATGGACGTTTGACCGCATGACCGCGTTCCTCGACGAACGGACGCGCGCCGCGTGCTCGAACGCCAAGGCCAGGGGCATCGAAATCTATACGATCTTCTTCAACCGCGGCACGATGACCACGGCGCAGCAGGCCAGCTCCCGCAAGCTGCTGTCCGATTGCGCCACGACGACGCAGAACCTCTACGAGGCCAAGGACGCCTCAGGCCTCCAGGTCGCGTTTGGTCAGGTGGCCTCGGCGTTCGGCAAGGTTCGGCTGGTGAAGTGAGGCGGCGGGGCGCTCACGCGGCGGCGCGCTGGTAGTCCTTGATGTCGGCGAAATCGATCTGCGGCCAGCGCTCCTGATCGTATTTCAGGCTCCAGGCCGAAGCGGCCATGAAGACGGGCGCGCCGTCGAGATCGGTCGCCAGCGTGGCGGGATAGGCGGCCATGAATTTCGCCAGTTCCGCCGGATCCTTCGCCGAAACCCAACGGCAAATTTCGAATCGACTCTGTTCGAAGGTGACGGGCAGGCCATATTCGGCCCCGAGCCGCTCCGTCAGCACGTCGAGCTGCAACGCGCCGACGACGCCGACCATGGCGGGCGAGCCGTCGTTGGGCGTGAACACCTGCACGACGCCTTCCTCCGCCATTTGCTGCAGGGCCTCACGCAGCTTCTTGGCCTTCATTGCATCGCCCAGCTTGACCCGGCGCAGGATTTCCGGGGCGAAGCTCGGCACGCCGCGAAACACCAGATCCTCGCCCTCGGTCAGCGTGTCGCCGATGCGCAACGCGCCGTGATTGGGAATGCCGACGACGTCGCCCGGCCAGGCTTCTTCGGCCAACTGGCGGTCCTGCGCGAAAAAGAACTGCGGCGCGTTGAGCGCGATCGGCCGGCCGGTGCGCACGAGTTTGGCCTTCATCCCGCGCACGAGCTTGCCCGAGCAGACGCGCATGAAGGCGATGCGGTCGCGGTGGTTGGGATCCATATTCGCCTGAATCTTGAAGACGAAGCCGGACATTTTCGGCTCGTGCGCGTCGACATGGCGCGAGGCCGCCTCCAGGCCGCGCGGGGCGGGCGCATGGGCGCCGAGCGCGTCGATGAGATCACGCACGCCGAAATTGCGCAAGGCCGAACCGAAGAACACCGGCGTCAAATGGCCTTCGAGAAACGCCGCTTCGTCGAACGGCTTGCAGGCTTCCGCCGCCAGTTCGATTTCCGAAAGCGCCGCCTCGGCCTCGTGCGCCGGCAGCATGGCCGCGACGCGGGGATCGCGCGGACCGTCGACCGCGAGCGCCTCGCCGTCCGCGTCGATCTTGCGCACCAGATTGCGACGCAGATCGAACGTGCCGGCGAAATCGCGGCCCCGTCCGATCGGCCAGGTCACCGGCGCGGTGTCGAGCGCCAGCACCGTCTCGATCTCGTCGAGAAGCTCGAACGGGTCGCGCGTCTCGCGATCCATCTTGTTGACGAAGGTGACGATGGGAATGTCGCGCAGGCGGCAGACCTCGAACAATTTGCGCGTGCGCGCCTCGATGCCCTTGGCCGCGTCGATCACCATCACCGCCGAATCCACCGCCGTCAGCGTGCGATAGGTGTCCTCCGAGAAGTCCTCGTGGCCCGGCGTGTCGAGCAGGTTGTAGACGCAATCGCCATACTCGAAGGTCATCACCGAGGTGACGACGGAAATGCCGCGCTCGCGCTCGATGCCCATCCAGTCGGAGCGGGTCTGGCGGCGATTGGCCTTGGCGCGCACCTCGCCGGCGAGCTGGATGGCGCCGCCGAACAGCAGCAGCTTTTCGGTCAGCGTCGTCTTGCCCGCGTCCGGGTGCGAAATAATGGCGAAGGTGCGCCGCCGGGCGACCTGATCCTGAAGCGACATTGCGGGAACCGAATGGGTTGCGGGCCGGAGGCCCCGGCTTTGGGTCCGCATTTACCCCGGCGGAAGGCCCCCGCGCAATGGCGCGTCGGCGCGCCCTTTCCACTTCCCTTGCCGCGGCCTAAATCTGGCGCATGAGCCGACCGCGCGAACCCGACCTGCCAGAGCCTCCGGCCGACGACATTGTCGAGGTCGAGCGCTCTTTCGATCTCGATCTGCGCGACCAATCGTCCGGGACCAGCCCCGCGTCGCTGAAGCGCGGGGTCGAGGTCATCCGCGCCCATTGGGAGCATGCGCCGAAAGGACCAGGCGTCTACCGCATGATCGGGGCCGACGGCGAAGTGCTCTATGTCGGCAAGGCGAAAAGCGTTCGCAAGCGCATCGCCTCCTATACGCGCGGCGCCGGCCACACCAACCGCATCGCGCGCATGATCGGCCTCACCGCCTCAATGGTCTTCGTTTCGACAGAAACCGAGACCGAGGCGCTGCTGCTCGAGACCAATTTCATCAAGCAGATGAAACCGCGCTTCAACGTGCTGATGCGGGACGACAAGAGCTTTCCCTATATTCTGCTCACCGGCGACCATGCCGCGCCGATGCTGACCAAGCATCGCGGCGCGCGCAGCCGCAAGGGCGACTATTTCGGCCCCTTCGCCAACGCCGGCGCCGTCAATCGCACGCTCAACGCGCTGGAGCGCGCCTTTCTGCTGCGCTCGTGCCCGGACTCCTATTTCGCCAACCGCACCCGGCCCTGCCTGAAGTTCCAGATCAAGCGGTGCGCCGGCCCGTGCACCGGCGAAATCCCGGCCGCCGACTACGCCGCGCTCGTCGGGGAAGCGCGCGATTTTCTGTCCGGCAGGAGTCGCGCCGTCCGTGAGCAACTGGCGACGGACATGACGCGCGCGGCCGACAGTCTGGAGTTCGAAACGGCGGCGCGTCTGCGCGACCGCATCGCCGCGCTATCGGCCATCCAGGGCGCACAGGGGATCAACCCGCGCCATGTCGAGGAGGCGGACGTTTTCGCCGTGGTTGAGGAGGCCGGGCAGTTCTGCGTCGAGGCCTTTTTCTTCCGCGCCTATCAGAACTGGGGCAACGCCGCCTATTATCCGCGCGCCGACCGCGGCCTGCCGCTGGCCGAAGTGCTCGATGCGTTTCTGGCGCAATTCTATTCCGACAAGCCGAGCCCCCGTCTGGTGCTGCTGTCGCACGAGATCGAAGATGCGGGGCTGCTCGCCGAGGCCCTGACGCTGCGCGCCGGCCATAAGGTCGAGATCGCCGCGCCGCAACGCGGCGAGAAGCGCGATCTGGTCCAGCACGCCGAACAGAACGCCCGCGAGGCCCTGTCGCGCAAGCTGGCGGACGCGGCCGCGCAGGAGAAGCTGCTCGCGGCTCTGGCGCAAGCCTTCGGTCTTGAGGCCCCGCCCCGCCGGGTCGAGGTCTATGACAATTCGCATATCATGGGCGCGAACGCCGTCGGCGCGATGATCGTCGCCGGCGCGCAGGGCTTTATGAAGCAACATTACCGCACCTGGAACATCAGGAGCGAGGCGCTGACGCCTGGCGACGACTACGGCATGATGCGCGAGGTTCTGACGCGCCGCTTCGCCCGACTGATCAGGGAAGAGGGCGAAAACGCGGGGCCGCCGACATTGGCGGCGGGCGAGTTTCCCTCCAAACCCGATCTTGTCATCATCGACGGCGGCCGGGGCCAGTTCGATGCGGCGCGCGCGGTGATGGCCGAACTCGGCCTGACCGGCGTGGCGCTGGCCTCCATCGCCAAGGGCGTCGACCGCGACGCCGGGCGCGAGACATTCTTCCTCGCCGGGCGCGAGCCGTTCCGGCTGCCGCCGCGCGATCCTGCGCTGTATTTTGCGCAGCGCCTGCGCGACGAGGCGCACCGCTTCGCCATCGGCGCGCACAGGGCGCGGCGCAAGAAGGATTTCGTCAAAAGCCCGCTCGATGAAATCGCCGGCGTCGGCCCGGCGCGCAAGCGGGCGTTGCTGCACGCCTTCGGAACAGCCAGGGCGATCTCCCGCGCGGCGCTCTCCGACCTAGAGGCGACGCCCGGCGTCAATAAAGCCACGGCGAAGCTCGTCTACGACCATTTCAACGAAGGACGGGGCTGATCAGGCCTCCGGCGCGGCCTCCTCCGCACTGTCGACCGGCGGCGCCGCCGAGCCGGGAACGAAGGCGTCGAACGCCGCCCAGAACTGGCTGCGGATCGCGTCCCGCTCCTGCAGGATTTCGTGTTCGGAGAACGGGATCGGAATGAGCTTGCCGGCCTTGAGCCGCGAGGCGAAGCGCTCGACCGCGCGCGTCTCCACGACGCGATCGGCGCCGGCGGAAAAAATCAGCGCCGGCGTCTGGATGCGTCGCGGATATTCCGAATCGGCGAAAGCGTCGATCAGCCGGAACGCCGCATGGGCCCAACTGACCGTGGGATCGCCGAGGGCCAACATCGGATCGGCGGCGACGAGGGCGGCGTTGCGCGCGTAACGGCCGGGATCCGCGGTCAACGGGTTGTTCCTGAAAGGCTTCGCCATGATCGAGAGCGGCTTGCCGCCGGGGATGAAGGCGCCGCCGAGGCCGAGGCCGTCGAGCGTTTCGGCCAGAAGCCGCGCGGCGCGGGGCAGGCGCAGACCGTGAATATCGATCATCGGCGCCGTCGCGACGATGCGCGTGAAAGGCGATCGCCCGCCATGCGCCTGCATGAGCAGGATGGCGCCGCCCATCGAATGCGCCAGCCCGAACCAGGGGCGCGGACAGAACGGCTCCAGCGCCTGCTGCGCGAGCGCGTCGATATCGCGCTCGAACAGGGAAAAATCGTCGATATGTCCCTTCGCCGGATGGGCGAGCTGGCGCGCGGACAGGCCCTGCCCGCGCCAATCCATGGCGACGACGACGAAGCCGCGCGCCAGCGCCTCGCCGATCGTCTCGAAATATTTCTCGATGAATTCGGCGCGGCCGCCGAAAATGGCGAGCGTTCCGCGCGGCGCGACCGGAGGGCTCCAGCGCGCCACGCGCAGATCGACGCCGTCGACGGCGCGCGCCATCGAAACGACAGCGCCGGGCGGGGCGGGATTGTCGGGCGTTTCGATGAGGCGCATGGCGGACTCTCCTGACGCGTCCTTTATCGCCGCGCCGGATGAAGAAGGAAAGACGCGCGCGGCGCCTCTTGAAACGACGGCGCCGCCCCCCAGATCAGGGGTCGCGCGGGCCCATGACGGACGCGCGAGACCGCCGCTGGCCGGGGCGACAAGCCCGGCCGCACATCATGTCGCTCAAACGAGGATATGCAGATGCGCCATTTTGATCTTTCCCCCTTCTATCGCTCCACCGTCGGCTTTGACCGCCTGTTCAACATGCTCGATCAGGCCTCGAGCTTCGACGCCGCGCCGACCTATCCGCCCTACAATATCGAACGCACGGGCGAGAACGCCTATCGCATCACCATCGCCGTCGCCGGTTTCGCCGAGAGCGAGCTGTCGATCGAATCGCGCGAGAACACGCTGACCGTGAAGGGCGCCAGGGAGGGCAAGGTTGCCGAAGAGGGTCGCGAAGTCCTGCATCAGGGCATCGCGGCGCGCGCGTTCGAACGCCGCTTCCAGCTCGCCGATCATGTGCAGGTGATCGGCGCGAGCCTTGAGAACGGGCTGCTGCATGTCGAGCTTGTCCGCGAAGTTCCGGAAGCCGCCAAGCCGCGCCAGATTCCGATCGGCAAGGGCGCCGCGCCCATGGTCGAGGCGAAAGCCGCGTAATCCGGACCGACCCCGAACGCAGGAAGGCCCGCGACGTCGCCGTCGCGGGCCTTTTTTTCGAAATTGGCGCGGCTCAGTGCGCCAGCGACTTGACGATGCCCTCGACCATCTTCTTGGCGTCGGCCAGCAACATCATCGTGTTGGGACGGTAGAACAGATCGTTGTCGATGCCGGCGTAGCCGATGCCGCCCATGCTGCGCTTGACGAACAGCGTGTTGGCGGCTTTGTCCACGTCGAGCACCGGCATGCCGTAGATCGGCGAGGTCTTGTCGGTCTTGGCCGCCGGATTGGTGACGTCGTTGGCGCCGATGACGAAGGCCACGTCGGCCTGCGCGAACTCGGAGTTGATATCCTCCAGTTCGAACACCTCGTCATAGGGCACATTGGCCTCGGCCAGCAGCACGTTCATGTGGCCGGGCATGCGCCCGGCGACCGGGTGAATGGCGTATTTCACCTCGACGCCTTCCTTCTTGAGAAGGTCGGCCATTTCGCGCAGCGCGTGCTGCGCCTGCGCCACCGCCATGCCGTAGCCCGGCACGATGATCACCTTGGACGCGTTCTTCATGATATAGGCGGCGTCCTCCGCCGAGCCGGCCTTGAAGGGCCGCTGTTCCTGCGCCGCGCCCGTCGTCGCCCCCGATTCCGCGCCGAAGCCGCCGAGAATCACGGAGATGAACGAGCGGTTCATCGCCCTGCACATGATGTAGGACAGGATCGCGCCCGAGGAGCCGACCAGCGCGCCGGTGATGATCAGCGCCAGATTGCCGAGCGTGAAGCCGATGCCCGCCGCCGCCCAGCCCGAATAGGAGTTGAGCATCGACACGACGACCGGCATGTCGGCGCCGCCGATCGGAACGATCAGCAGCACGCCGAGCGCGAAGCTGACGAGCACGATCAGCCAGAACAGGAGGTGGCTCTCGCCGACCATGAACATGCCGATCAGCGCGACAAGCGCGACGCCGAGGCCGATATTGATGAGATGGCGCTGCGGCAGCAGGATCGGCGCGCCGGACATGCGGCCGTCGAGCTTCAGGAAGGCGATGACCGAGCCGGTGAAAGTGATCGCGCCGATGGCCGCGCCAAGCGCCATTTCGACGAGGCTGGCGCCGTGGATGGCGCCGACCTTGCCGATGCCGAAGGCCTGCGGCGCATAGAGCGCGCCGGCCGCCACGAGCACGGCGGCGAGGCCGACAAGCGCGTGGAAGAAGGCGACAAGCTGCGGCATCGCCGTCATTTGCACGGTGCGCGCGCGCCACGCGCCGATGGCGCCGCCGACGCCGATGCCGCCCAGAACGAGCAGCCAGGAGGAGAAGCCCGCCGGCAGCTTGTAGAGCAGCGTCGTGGCGATGGCGATCGCCATGCCGATCATGCCGTAGAGATTGCCCTGGCGCGAGGACGCCGGGGAGGAGAGGCCGCGCAGGGCCAGAATGAACAGAATGCCCGAGACCAGATAAAGGAGGGCCGCAATATTCGCGCTCATGGCGGCTTACCCCTTCTTCTTGTACATGGCGAGCATGCGCTCGGTGACGAGGAAGCCGCCGAAGATATTGACCGAGGCCAGAACCAGCGCGACGAAACCGAAGGCTTTCGCCCACAGGGGTCCGTCCTCGCCGCCCGCCGCGTCGACGCCGACCGACAGCAGCGCGCCGACGACGATGACCGAGGAAATGGCGTTGGTGACGGACATCAGCGGCGTATGCAGCGCCGGCGTCACCGACCAGACGACGTAATAGCCGACGAACACCGCCATGGCGAAAATCGCCAGCCGGAAGACGAAGGGATCGATCGCTCCGCCCGTCGCGGAATGGGCCGCAACGCCGACGACGGCGGCGGCCTGATCGGCGTAGGCTTGCGCCGCATCGGCGGCGTGACGGGCGACGGAAGCCGCCTCCTGCGCCCGTTGCAGCAATTGCTGGGTGACTTCATTCGCCATGAGACTCGCTCACTTTCGGCAGTGGGTTGCGGTGCAAGCCCCGGCTCAGGCCGCGGGCTTGAAATTCGGATGAACAATCGCGCCGTCGCGCGTCAGCAGCGTCGCCTTGACCAGTTCGTCGTCCCAGTTGATCGCCAGCGCCTTTGTCTCCTTGCTGATCATGGTCTCAAGGAAGGCGAGGAGGTTTTTGGCGTAGAGGCTCGACGCGGTGGCGGCGAGGCGGCCGGCGATATTGAGATGGCCGACAATCCTGACGCCGTTTTCGGTCGTCACAACCTCGCCCGGCTTCGACAATTCGCAATTGCCGCCGCGCTCGACAGCCAGATCGACGATGACGGAGCCCGGGCGCATCGAACGGACCATGTCGGCCGTGATCAGTCGCGGCGCGGGGCGGCCGGGAATCAGCGCCGTCGTGATCACCACGTCCTGTTTGGCGATATGGCTGGCGGTCAGCGCCGCCTGTTTGGCCTGGTAGTCCTTCGACATTTCCTTGGCGTAGCCGCCGGCGGTCTGGGCCTGTTTGAATTCCTCGTCCTCGACGGCGAGGAATTTGGCGCCGAGGGATTCCACCTGCTCCTTGGTCGCCGGGCGCACGTCGGTGGCGGTGACGATGGCGCCGAGGCGGCGCGCCGTGGCGATGGCCTGAAGGCCGGCGACGCCGACGCCCATGATGAAGCATTTGGCCGCCGGAACGGTGCCCGCCGCCGTCATCATCATCGGAAAGGCGCGACCGTATTCGGTCGCCGCCTCGACGACGGCCCGATAGCCGGCGAGATTGGCCTGCGAGGACAACACGTCCATGACCTGCGCGCGGGTGATGCGCGGCATCAGCTCCATCGCGAAGGCGCTGGCCCCGGCCTTGCCGAGCGCGTCGAGCGCCGCCTCGTGGCCGTAGGGGTCCATCACCGCGAGAACGGCGACGCCGGGTTGGGCGCCGGCGATGTCGCCCGGGGCCGGACGGCGCACGCGCAGGATGACGTCGGCGCCGGCGACGGTCGCGGCGGCGTCGGGCGCGATCGACGCGCCGGCGGATTCGTAATCGCCGTCAAGCACGCCGGACGCGCGTCCGGCGCCGGCCTGAACAACGACCTCGGCGCCGAGGCCTTTGAATTTCTTCACCGTATCCGGCGTCGCGGCGACGCGGGCTTCACCGGGATCGGTCTCGGCGGGAACAGCAATGCGCATGAAAAAACTCCACTGCGGTCAGCACGACCGGCGAGGCGGGTCCGCGGCGCGGCTTTCGCGCCGCGTGAAACGTCAGAGCGTCAGAACGGCAAGCGCGATGACGCAGGCCACCGAGGCGACCGTGCCCCATTTGATCAGGCCGACGAACAGATTGTAGGTCTTTTCGTGCTCGGCGTAGTCCATCGCCGGATGACCGCCGGCGCTCGCGACATCGTTCGCCATGATTTCCCCCCTGTTTCGAACCGCCCGCATTATGGTCAAAACAGGCACGGCGGCAATCGCTATTGCGCGCCGCCGCGGAGCGATTTCACGGTCAATTCGCCGTCAAATTGACGGAAGACAAGGCTTTCGCCTGCCGCTCCGCCAGAGCGGCGGTCGAAAAGTCGCCAAGCACCTCCTGAAACAACCGGCGGTAGTTCTCGCGCGCGCCCAGATGCAGGAAGACGCCGCCGAGGCCGATGGCGGCGCGGTCCATGAACACGAACTCGCGCGGCACCTGGACCGGCCCCTTTTCCTTCAGGGCCCTGTGCACGGCGAAGGCCTCGCGGCGGCCATATTGTCCCGGCGCGACGCCGTCGGCGACGGTCCGCACCCGGTCGTCGAGCAGAGGGCCATAGATGAAGCGCGCCCAGATATCGAGAATCCCGATCAGCTCCTTCGAGAGCCCCTTGAAGCCCCAGGTCTCGTAGGCGTGGACGATGCGGGCGTGGTCGTCGTGCAGCAACCCCTCGTAGAGATCGACGACCCCGCCGACGAATGTCGCCGGAAAGATACGGATGCAACCGTAATCGAGCAGGTTGACGCCCTTGTCCACGCCCTCGCCGAAGATGGTGTAATTGCCGAGGTGAGGATCGCCGTGAATGACGCCGTAGCGGCTGAACGGCAGCCACCAGGCCTTGAAAAGGGCGACGCCGATGGCGTTGCGCACCTCTTCCGGCGCGGATTTGAACGACAACAGCTTCTCGCCCTCCAGCCAGTCCATCGTCAGCAGGCGCGGCGTGGACAGTCCGGCGTGAATGCGCGGCACGCGCACGCTCGGCAGGTCGGCGAACACGCCGCGATACAGATCCGCGTGCCTGGCCTCGCGCGAATAATCCAGCTCCTCGCGGACGCGCGCGGCGATCTCCTTGGCGATCTCGCGCGTGTCAATGGCCGGATCCATGCGGCGGTGGATGGAAAACAAGACCTCAAGCTGGGCGAGATCAGCCTCCACGGCCGAGGCCATGTCGGGATATTGCAGCTTGCAGGCGAGCTTCTCGCCGCCGCGTCCGGTCGCGCGATGCACCTGACCGAGCGAGGCGGCGGCGGCGGGACGCAGGTCGAAATCGCCGAACCTCTCGCGCCAGTCCGCTCCAAGCTCAGCCTGCATCCGGCGCTTGACGAAAGCCGCGCCCATGGGCGGGGCGTCGCTCTGCAGCTTCTGCAATTCCTCGGCGTATTCGGGCGGCAGCGCCTCGGGGATGGTGGCCATCATCTGGGCGACCTTCATCAGCGGGCCTTTCAGTCCGCCGAGCGCCTGGGCCAGCGCCGCCGCATTGGAGGCGCTCTTGCCGTCAAGGCCGAACAGCCGCGCGCCGGCAATGCGCGCCGCCACGCCGCCGACATTGGCGCCCACCCGGGCGTAACGCGCCGCCCGGGCGCTAAATCGGTTTGCTTCCCTGTCGCTCATGGCGCGATTGTCGTCGCCCGGCGCGGCAATCTCAAGGCGATTTGGCGCGGCGCTCGCGCAATTTGCCTTTTGTCAGCAGCCACCGCCCCAGCTTCGGCCAGTTTTCCGCGACGCAGCGCCGGCCCATGAACAGGCCGAGATGGCAGGCCTCGGCGATATCGACCGTCACGTCGCGCGCGCCGGTCAGATCGCGCGCGGCGAGCGCCTGCGGCGGCGGCGCCACCTCGTCCCGCGCGCCGACGAGCAGATAGAGCGGCATGGCGGCCGCGCGCGGATCGAGCTTGCGCCCGAGCGCCGGAAAATCGCCCAAGGCGAGGCGATTGCGGCGGAACAGCCAGTCGACGCTTTGCAGATAATAAGGTCCGGGCAGGTCGACGACGCGCGCATACCAGCGCGCGAAGGCCTCATCGAGCGCGCTGTCTTCGGTCTGCAACGCGTCACGGCCGAGCGCGGCGATATCGACCCCGGCGGACCACAGCCGCAGCAATTGCGCGCCGGTCGCCTTGCCGCCGCCGGCCGCGGCCAGCGCCTCGAAGGCGCCAGGTGGCGCGTTGCGCACGGCGAAGGTCATGGCCGATTCGCAGGCGCCAAGATCGATCGGCGCGCCGACAAGCGCCAGCCGCTCAACCCTGGCGGGGAAGCGCGCCGCATAGGCGAGCGACATCCAGCCGCCCTGGCACAGACCGGCGAGACGGACGCGCCCCCCCAGTTCGTCGACGATGACATTAAGTTCGGCGAGATAGGCGTCGATGTCGAAACGCAGGGTTGTTTCGTCCGCCGATTTGAACTCGACGACATGAACGCAAGGCGCGCCCGCGCCGCGCAACGCCGCGACCAGACTGTGACCGGGCGAGAAATCTGCGATCGAGGCGTCGTGCAGGGCGAAAGGCGCGACCACGACGACCGGCTGCCCCGGCGCGTCGGCGTCGCCGAAGGCGAGAAGGCGCAATCCGGTCAGGTCGAGCGCGACCGTATGGGGGCTGGCGAATTCCGCCGGCCCCGGCGACGCCCGCGCTCCGTCGGACGCGTGCGACCACATCGTCGCCGCGCCCAAAGCAACCTCGCCCAACGCCTGCACCGCCATCAATGGCCAGAGCAGGGGCGAGCTCCCCGCCATCGCCGCCTCCCTCGTTTCCTTGCGGGAAAGTCGATGCTCTGCCCGTTCTTTGGCGAAAGCGTGGAGAAGGCGCACGCACACGTCAATGCGCGCGCTCAATGAGCGACGCGAAGCATCCGCGCAGAGCTTGTGTCTGATCGCCGCAGGCGGTTCACGCCCCCGCGTCCATCGCCTCCAGTTCGGCGATCATGCCTTCGATCATCGTCAGGCCGATCTGCCAGAACGCCGGATCGCGCGCGTCGAGACCGAACGGGGCGAGTAACTCGGAATGATGCCTGGTCCCCCCGGCCGACAACAGCGCGAAATACCGCTCGGCGAAACCGCTTTCGGCCTTCCGGTAGACGCCGTAGAGCGAATTCACGAGGCAGTCGCCAAAAGCGTAAGCGTAAACGTAGAAGGGCGAATGGATGAAATGCGGGATATAGGCCCAGAAGGTCTCGTAACCCGGCCCGAGCCGCACCGAGGGACCGAGGCTCTCGCCCTGCACGCTCATCCACAAATCGCAAATCCGGTCAGCGGTGAGTTCGCCCTCGCGCCGCGCCGTGTGGACCTTGCGCTCGAACGTGTAGAAAGCGATCTGGCGCACCACCGTGTTGATCATGTCCTCCACCTTCGAGGCGAGCATGGAGCGGCGCAGGGCCGGATCTTCGGCGCGCGCCAGCAGGGTGCGGAACGTCAGCATCTCGCCGAAAACCGAGGCGGTTTCGGCGAGCGTCAGCGGCGTCGGCGCCATCAGGGCGCCGTTGGGCGCGGCCAGCACCTGATGCACGCCATGGCCGAGTTCATGCGCCAGCGTCATCACGTCGCGCGGCTTGCCCTGATAATTCAGCAGCACATAGGGGTGCGCCGAGGGCACGGTGGGATGGGCGAAGGCGCCCGGCGCCTTGCCCGGCCTGACCGGCGCGTCGATCCAGCCGTGATCGAAAAAGCGCCGGGCGATGGCGGCCATGTCGGGCGAGAAGGCGCCATAGGCGTCGAGCACCACGTCGCGCGCCTCCTCCCAGGCGAAGGTCCGGCTGACGACATCGGGCAGCGGCGCGTTGCGGTCCCAATGGTCCAGCGCGTCCTTGCCGAACCAGCGCGCCTTGAGCTTGTAATAGCGGTGCGACAGGCGCGGATAGGCCGCGTGGACGGCGGCCACCAGCGCGTCGACGACCTCGCGCTCGACCCGGTTCGAAAGATGGCGCGAATCCGCCACGTCGGCGAATTTCCGCCAGCGGTCCGAGATTTCCTTGTCCTTGGCCAGCGTGTTGGTGATCAGCGCGAACGTGCGCATCTCGCCTTTCAGCGTCGCGGCGATGGCGTTCGACGCATCGCGCCGCACCGTCTCGCGCGGATCCTGCATCAGATTGAGCACGGGCTCGAGCGTCAACTCGCGGCCCTCGACGTGAAAACGCAGATCGGCGATCGTCTCGTCGAACAGCCGGTTCCAGGCGCTGCGGCCGCTGACCGACTTTTCATGAAAGAGCTGTTCGATCCGATCCTCAAGCTGGTAGGGCTTCTCAAGCCTGATGTCGATGAGCCAGGGCCTGTAGCGGGCCAGCGGCCCGGCGGTCATCGCCGCATCGAGGACCGCGTCGTCGATGCGGTTGAGTTCAAGCTGGAAGAACAGCAGGTCCGAAGACGCGGCCGTGATCTTCTCCTGCGCGTCGCCGTAGAATTTGGCGTGAACGGGATTGGTGGTGTCGCCGGAATAGACCAGGCCGGCGTAGGACATGATGCGCCCGAGCAGGTCTTCCAGACGCTCATAGCCCGCGACCGCCTCCGCCAGCTTTTCCGAAGCGGACGGCCCTTCAGCCATGGCGGCGAGCCTGCCGCGGTAAAGTTCCGAGAAAGCGCGGGATTCGATGCGCGCGCGCTCAAGATCGCCAAGATAGGCGGGGCTGTCCATGGCCGGATAGAGATCGGCGAGCTTCCATTCCGGCAGCGCGCCGAGATCGGGGGCGTGGCCCGTCGCATGAGCTTCATGCGAGCGGTGCGGCAGGCGGGAAGGGCTGAATTCTGTCATCGCGCGTCCGTCCTCGGGCCAAATCGGCCGCCTCTTGTATCGGCGGCCCGGGACGGGAACAACCTCGGCGCGACCGCGCTGTCCCTTTTTGGCGCCGCGTTAACAGCGCGTTTACCCTGAATGCGCAGCATGCGCCTCATGCGGGCGCCGACTCGCCCGCCGTGAGGTCACGCGTGACAACGACAATTCTGATCGCCGACGACGACCCGGTGCAGCGCCGGCTGCTGGAGGCCATGGTGCGCAGATTCGGCTACGACGCCGAATCGGTCGAGAGCGGCGAGGCCGCGCTGGCGCGCCTGTCCTCCTCCTCCGCGCCGGCGGTCGATCTCCTGATTCTCGATCTGGTGATGCCCGATCTCGACGGCATGGGCGTGCTGGAGCGGATGCGCGGGCGCGACTTCGCGGTTCCCGCCATCGTCCAGACGGCGCACGGCTCGATCGAAGCGGTCATCTCGGCGATGCGCGCCGGGGCGACCGATTTCGTCGTCAAGCCGGTCGGGGCCGAAAGGCTGCATGTGTCGATCAGGAACGCCCTGCGCGCCGACGCGCTCGAGGGCGAAGTCCGGCGCCTCGGGCGCCGCGCCTCGGGAACGCTGGCCTTCAGGGATTTGACCAGCCGCAGCGAGGACATGGCCCGCGCCCTGCGTCTGGCCGAGCGCGCCGCCAAATCCAACATTCCCGTGCTCGTCGAGGGCGAATCGGGCGTCGGCAAGGAATTGCTCGCCCGCGCCATCCAGGGCGCCTCCGAGCGCCGCGGCAAGCCGTTCGTCACGGTCAATTGCGGCGCGTTGCCGGAGAATCTGGTTGAATCAATCCTGTTCGGCCACGAGAAGGGAGCCTTCACCGGGGCGACGGAGAAACATGTCGGCAAGTTCGTCGAGGCGAACGGCGGGACGTTGTTTCTCGACGAAATCGGGGAATTGCCGCTCGACGCGCAGGTCAAGCTGCTGCGCGCCTTGCAGGAGGGGGAGATCGACCCTGTCGGCGGACGCCGGTCCGTCAAGGTCGATATCCGGCTCGTCTCCGCGACCAACCAGAACCTCATCGAACTCGTCAAGCAAGGGCGCTTCCGCGAAGATCTTTATTACAGGCTGAACGTCTTCCCGATCACCCTTCCGCCGCTGCGCGCCCGGCGAGACGACATTCCCGAGCTGTCGCGGCGGTTCGCGGCCCGCTTCGCGGCGGAGGAGGGCCGGCGTCTGCGCGGATTGACGGCCGAAGCTCTGGCGCTGCTATGCGCCTACAGCTGGCCAGGCAATGTCCGCCAGCTCGAGAACACGATTTTCCGCGCCGTGGTGCTCGCCGACGGCGACGAACTCGGCGTCGCGGAATTCCCGCAGATCGCCGCGCAGGTCGAGGGCTTCGACGTGCGCGTGCCGCCGGCGCCCGCCTTCGCGCCGCCGCAGCCGGCGCGGGTCGAGCGAGAAATCGTGCGCGTCGAGCTGCGCGATCCCAACATGCTCAAACTGATCGACGAGAACGGCGACGTGCGCCGTCTCGAGGCGCTGGAGGCGGAAGCCATCCGCTTCGCCCTTGGCCATTATCGCGGCCAGATGTCGGAAATGGCCCGCAAGCTCGGCATCGGCCGCTCGACCCTCTATCGCAAGATGAAGGATTACGGCTTCCAGGAGGGTGGCGAACCCGCCGCGCCGGACGCCGCGGCCTGAAATTCTGTGACCTGACGGACACGGCCGCGAAAGATCAACGCGCGGCGCACCTGCGTGCGCGAGGCGCCGTTGATTTCGGCGCGGCGTGGCGGTTGACTGAAGTCATCCGGAGCGCCGCCCGTCATGGACGGCGCGTTTGCGTGCGGAACGATTCGGCGATCGGAAATCGCGGCTGGTTGGACGAAGGGCGCGGAGTTGGCGATGGTCAGACGCATTGCAAGGATCTGGCTGACCGGCGCGTCGCTGGTCGCTCTCGGCGCCGGCGCCGGCGCGCAGACGGCCCCCGGCGTCGCGGATGACCGCGCGTCGGACATGATTATCGAATTGCCCGAGGCCGCTCCGGCCGTCTTCAGCCGCAAGGACGTCGGCGACGACGGACGCTCCTGGGCCGATCCCGCGCCCGAGACCACCGGCGCGCCGGGGCAGGTCGCGTCCGCGCGGCCCGACGCCCTGCCGGCCGAGAAGGACATGATCATCCTTGATCCGGCGCCGGCGGTCTTGCCGTCGCCGCAAAACCAGGCGCCCGTGGCCGCCCCACCCGCGGTTTCGGCCCCTGCCGCCGCGCCGCCTGGCGATACGCCGCCCGGCGTGCGCGCAGACCTGCCGCCGGCGCATGACGCCGAACGCCGGCCGTCGCCGGCCGCGTCGTCGACGGAGCCTTCGCCGCCGATCCCGCAGGCCGCTCCGGTCGCTGCGCCCGCGCCTCAGCCGCCCGTCGTCGCGCCGGCGTCCCAGGTCGCAGAGGCGCCGCCCGTCACGCCCGACATGATCCGCGCCGCTCTTGACGGATTTCTGCGCGCCGCCCCCCCGCAGATGCGCCGGGAGCGCGAGGCCGTGGCCGCGACCTATGCGGCGCGCGGCCATGCGCCATTCTGGCTCGACGCCGGCAGGCCGACGGCCGCGGCCGCCGCCGTCAGCGCCCGCCTCACCCGCGCCGAAGACGACGGGCTTGACCTGCGCGTCTATGTTATCTCCTCGTTCCGCGACCTCGCCCCGCAACAGATGGCCGAGGCCGATCTCGCCCTGTCGCTGGCGGTTGTCGCCTATGGCCGGCAGGCGTCGGGCGGGCGCGTCGAGCCTTCGCGCATTTCGGCTCTGATCACGGCGAAGCCGCAGGTCGCCGACGCGGCGACGATCCTCAATCTCACGGCCCAGGCCGGAGCGTCGGCGGGCGAGGCGCTGCACGCGTTCAACCCGCCGCATCCGGGCTATGCCGCGCTGCGCGCCAAGCTGGCGGAGCTGCGCCGCGAGCGGCCGGCGCCGATGCCGCAAGCGCGAATTCCCGCCGGTCCCGTGCTCAAGGTCGGCATGCGCGACCCGCGCGTGCCGCTGATCCGCGCCCGCTTCGGCCTGGACGTCGGCGAGGCGACGGCGCCGGAGCAGACGATCTACGACACCCGCATCGCGGCCGCGATCGCCGATTTTCAGCGGGCCAACGGACTGCCCGCCTCGGGGCAATTGACCGCCCGCACCATCTCGGTTCTGTCGGGCGGCGAGCCGTCGCGGCTCGAAAATGAAATTCTCGCCAATATGGAGCGCTGGCGTTGGCTGCCGCGCGATCTCGGCGCGAGCCGCATCGAGGTCAACATTCCCGACTACTCGCTGCGGCTGACGCGCGACGGCGCGACGGCGCACGAAACGCGCGTCGTCGTCGGCAAGCCCGACACGCCGACGCCGGTGTTCTCGAACCGCATGCAATATGTGATTGTCAATCCGTACTGGAACGTGCCGCCGTCGATCCTGAAGAACGAGATGCTGCCGCGTCTCGCGCGCGATCCGTCGTATCTGGCGCGGCGCGGCTATGAAGTGACGCAGCGGAGGGGCCAGATCGTCGTGCGCCAGCCGCCGGGCGCGGGCAACGCGCTCGGGCACATCAAGTTCATGTTTCCCAATGACCACGCCGTCTATCTGCACGACACGCCGTCGCGCAGCCTTTTCGGGCGCGACAGACGGGCCTTCAGCCATGGCTGCGTGCGCGTCGACAAGCCCTTCGCTTTGGCCGAGGCCGTCCTCGGCCGCGCCAATGGCTGGAGCGAGGAGCGGGTGAAGCGCATGGTCGGCGGCGGCGAGCGCACCATTCACCTGCCGCAGCATCTGCCGATTCATATCCAGTATTTCACAGCCTGGGTCGACAATTCCGGCCGCCTGCAATTGCGTGACGACATTTACGGTTATTCGGGGCGCGTGCGCGCCGCTCTCGGTCTGGAGGGCTGACGCGCTCCTTCATCCCGAAACCCGGACGCCGGCGCGGCGCGCAGTCGCGCTGGCGCGCCACGCGAAACAGGCTAAACCGGGCGTCCTTTGGCAGGGATTGATTCGCGATGCTCGATTTTCTGGCGCAGGCCCCCGCCGTCGCCAAGACCATGCTTTTCCTCAGCCTGACCATTGCGCTTGGCCTGTCCATCGGACGCATCGGCTATCGCGGCGCGTCGCTGGGCGTCGGCGGCGTGCTGTTCGCCGGCCTTTTCGCCGGGCATCTGGCGCGAACGCACGGATTCACGCTCGACGCGCATGTGCTGGAGTTCCTGCGCGAGTTCGGGCTCATCCTGTTCGTCTACACGATCGGCGTGCAGGTCGGCCCCGGCTTCGTCGAGGCGCTGAGACAGGTCGGCGCGCGGCTCAACATGCTGGCGGCGGCGATCGTCGCCCTCGGCGCGGCGACAACCATCGCCCTGCAGAAGCTGTTCGATCTGCCGCTCGCCGCCGCGCTCGGCATTTTTTCCGGCGCCGTCACCAACACGCCGTCGCTCGGCGCGACGCAGCAGGCGCTCGGCGATCTGCGCCTCCCCGCTGATCAGCTCGCCCTGCCTGGCCTCGGCTACGCCATCGCCTACCCGTTCGGCATCATCGGCATTCTGCTGACCATGGCGGCGCTGCGCGCCGTCTTCCGCATCCGGCCGGCCGAGGTCGCAGCCGCGCTTGAGGCGAAACGGCTTGCGGAAGCCGGGCGCATCGCCACGATGGACGTGAGCATCGCCGAGCCGCGCTGGGCCGGCCAGATCCTGCGGCACCTGCCCGGCTTCGCGGAAGGCGAGGTCACAGCCTCGCGGCTGATGCGCAATGGCAAATTGCAGGCGCCGCACGACACCACCAGGCTGGAGATCGGCGACGTGCTGCACCTTGTCGGCCCACCGGACAAGCTGGCGGCGGCGCAGGCGCAGATGGGGCCGGAATTTCACACGCCGCTGACCACCAAGGGCACGGACATCACCTGGGAGCGCCTGATCGTCACCAGCGAGGCGGTGCTGGGGCGCTCATTGGCCGCGCTCGACATCGAGGCCGATTGCGACGTGCGCATCTCACGCGTCGACCGCGCCGGCGTCGAGATCGTCGCCCATTCCGGCGTGAAGCTGCAATTCGGCGACGTGCTCAACGTCATCGGCCGCAAGGAGGACATTCTGCGCGCGGCGGAAATCCTCGGCAATTCGCAGGCGCGGCTGAAAGCCTTCGAGCCCTTGCCGATGTTCGTGGGCATCGCGCTCGGCGTCGTGCTCGGCTCGATCGCCTTTTCCGTCCCCGGCCTCGCCGCGCCAATCAAGCTCGGTCTCGCCGGCGGGCCGCTGCTGGCGGCCATCGCGCTGTCGCGCATCGGCCATATCGGGCCGCTGCTGTGGTTCACCCCGCCGGGATCGGTCGCGGCCCTGCGCGAACTCGGCATCGTGCTGTTTCTCGCCGTCGTCGGCTTCAATTCCGGCGGCCGTTTCGTCGAGACGCTCACCGGCGGCGACGGGTTGCTCTGGCTGGCGGTGGGGGCGCTCATCACGCTCATTCCGCTCATCGTCGTCGGGCTCGTCGCCCATCTCGTCGTCAAGCTCGATTATCTGACGATCTGCGGGCTGCTTTCCGGCTCGATGACCGATCCGCCGGCGCTCGCTTTCGCCAACGCCATGGCGCCGGACTCGCAGGCGCAGGCGCAGGCCTACGCCACCGTCTATCCGCTGGTGATGGCGCTGCGCATCCTGACGCCGCAAGCGCTGGCGTTCGCGTTGCTGTAGACGTGCGTTGACGGAGGCTATTCGCGCGCGCAGGCCCGCGTCGCCATCGCGAATGGCTGCATGACGTCCGCGTTCATTTTGCCGACCTCTTCCATCGAAAGCTCCGGGTCGCCGCGCAACCGCCGGAGGATGCGGTCCTGAAATGCCCGCATCAGCGTGCCCGCGCGTTCGGGCCCGATCGTTTTCACGAATCGTTCGCTGAAACAGCCGCAGTCAGGCGCGCCTTTTCCCGATATCCCGGTCAGATAGGGCCCGAGGCGACAGGCGCTTGCAATCATGAACTGCGCGTTCGCGGCCGTCGGCGTCGCCTTGAGGACATACGCGGCGACGCCCGCCGCGGCGGCGCCAAGCAGCAGCGCAAACAAAAAAAGAACTTTCAGGAATTTCATCGGGAGGTTTCCCGTCTCATCCAGCCGCAAGAAAAAGAGCCGAATCGAGCGTGGCCGCCAACACCTCAGTCGAACAGGCTCGACACGCTCTCCTCCTTCGCCGTGCGGGCGATGGCCTCGCCGATCAGGGGGGCGATGGAGATGACGCGGATGTTTTTGGCCACCCGCATGGCCTCGGTCGGCTGAATCGTGTCGGTGACGACCAGCTCCTTCAGCCGCGAGGCGGAGATGCGGGCGACCGCGCCGCCCGACAGCACGCCATGGGTGATATAGGCGCGCACGTCCCTGGCGCCCTGCGCCAGCAGCGCGTCGGCGGCGTTGCAGAGCGTGCCGCCGGAATCGACGATGTCGTCGACGAGGATGCAACTCTTGCCGGCGACATCGCCGATGATGTTCATGACCTCCGATTCGCCGGCGCGCTCGCGGCGCTTGTCGACGATGGCGAGCGGCGCGTCGATGCGCTTGGCCAGCGCCCGGGCGCGCACCACGCCGCCGACGTCGGGCGACACGACCATGACATTGTCGAGCGCCAGATGCTCCTTGATGTCGCGCACCATGACCGGCGCGCCGTAGAGATTATCGACCGGAATGTCGAAGAAGCCCTGAATCTGGCCGGCGTGCAGATCGACCGTCAGCACGCGGTCGGCGCCGGCGTGGGTAATGAGATTGGCGACCAGCTTGGCCGAGATCGGCGTGCGGGGGCCTGGTTTGCGGTCCTGCCGGGCGTAGCCGAAATAGGGGATGACGGCGGTGATGCGGCGCGCCGAGGAGCGGCGCAGCGCGTCCGTCATAATGAGCAATTCCATCAGATGGTCGTTGGTCGGAAACGAGGTGGACTGGACGATGAACGCGTCCTGGCCGCGCACGTTCTCCTGAATTTCGACGAAAATCTCCATGTCGGCGAAGCGTCGCACCTGACATTTGGTCAGGGGATGACCGAGATAGGCGGCGATCGCCTCGGTCAGGGAGCGGTTTGAATTGCCCGCGAGAATCTTGATGGCTGCGCCCATGGCCCCGGCTCCCGTCTGTCGTCGAGCGGGCTCATAGCAGGCAGTCGCCTTGTGAACAATATGACGATCGCGCGACGGCCCCGGCTTCGCCCTATTCGGCGGCGGCGAGGCTGGCGGCGCGCAGGGCGGGCGAAGCGGGCGCCGCGGCTTGCGTCATCGGCGCGACGCTGACGCCGCCCGGCGCCGGCGCGGCGGACGAAGCGGGTTTTGCCGCCGCGTCGGGTTTGACCGCCGCGACCGCCTCGGGCGTGTTGGTGAGAAAGGCCGCCAGATCCTCCGCCGCCTTGCCGGCGACGCTGGCCAGCGCCTTGTCGTCCACGACCGACCACGGGTCGGCGCCGGCGCCCGGCACGACGATGGAATCGGCGACGCGCTGGGCGCGGCTCTTGCGCGCGTCAAACACGTCCCAGACATAGGCGACCATAGTGCCGCCCGGCGCGGGATGGGCGTCGAGATAGCCGCGGACGATGTAATGCGCGCCCGGCGCGGGGGCCAGCACGATCTCGCGCCCCCGCGCCGCGGCGGCGAAGGCTTGCGAAAACCGCTCGTTGATGGCTTGCGGCGCGCCGTCGAGACTGGCCAGCGCGACGGTGGCGCCGCCGGGGCTCACGCCCGGCCGCGCCGGCATTTTCGCGCGCCGGGTCAGAGCGGCCTCGGGCGCGTTGACGGCAACCTGCTCGACGCATCCCGCGAGCGCGAGGCCCGCGACAATCAGCCCGAGATGCGCCTTCATTCTCTTCGCCCCGCCGGAAACTCCGTCCTTAACGGATTGGTAACCCTTGCGACGCGCGGCGTCAAAGCCGGTTGTGACGGAGGTCATGCCGCCCGCGGCGAACTTGTGCTAGCGTGGTTAATGTCCGCGAAGGAGGCGACCATGACGACAATGAGGAATATCGCTCTCGGTCTGACGTTCGCCGCGGCGCTGATGGGCGCCGAAGCGGCCCTCGCGCCTGTCGCCCTGGCGCAGGACGCGGCCAGCATGTCCTGCGGCGAGCTCTGGCATGAGCGCAACGCCATTTATGCGCGCAACGGCTATTGCTTCAAGACCGCGCGCGCCCGCGCGGTGTTCGGTCCCGGCTGCTTCCCGCCCTATGGCGAACTGCGCGGCTCCGAGAAGCGGCGCGTCGACGAGCTGCAATATTGGGAGCGTCGCAACGGCTGCTAGGCCCGTCAGGACTCAGGTCGCGGATTGCCCGCCGGGCGTCGCCTGGTCGCGCATCTGTCGTTCCTGGTCATGGCTATGGTTGCGGGCGAGGAATGTGTAAACGACCGGCGTCACAAACATGGTGAACAGCGTGCCGATGCTCATGCCGGCGGCGATGACCATGCCGATGGCGACGCGGGAGCGGGCGCCGGCGCCTTCGGCGATGATCAGCGGCAACATGCCGACGACCATCGCCGCCGTTGTCATCAGGATCGGGCGCAGACGCACGCCGGCGGCGCGCTCGATCGCCTCGCGCCGCGAATAATGGCCGCTCTCCTGAAGCTTGTTGGCGAATTCGACCATCAGAATGCCGTGCTTGGCGATGAGGCCGATCAGCGTGACAAGTCCGATCTGGGTGTAGATCGAGATCGTCGCCGAGCCCGAGGCGGCGATGACGCCCGGCGGGACGAGCGTGCCGAGAATGTTGAGCGGCAGAAGCGCGCCGAACATCGAGGTCGGCAGCGCGACGAGGATGATGAACGGATCGCGGAAACTCTCGAATTGCGCCGCGAGCACGAGATAGATGACGATCAGCGCGAAGATGAAGGTGATGGCGAGCGTATTGCCCTCCTGCACATATTGCCGGCTCTCGCCCTGGAAATCGTAGCTGTAGCCCTCGGGAAAAATTTCCGTAGCCTTGTCCTTCAGGAAGTCGATGACCTCGCCCAGCGTGCGGCCGGGGAACGGCACGCCCGAGAGAGTCGCCGAATTCAGCTGCTGGAAGCTCGTCAGCGCGTTCGGCTGCACGGTGCCGGACAGCGCGGCGAAACCCGAGAAAGGCACAAGTTCGCCGTTGGCCGAGCGCACCTGATAGCGCAACAGCCAATCCGGCGTCAGGCGATATTCGCGCGGGGCCTGCGGGATGACCTGATAGGAGCGGCCGTAGAGGTTGAAGCGGTTGACGTAATTGCCGCCGAGCAGCGTCGCCAGCGACACGCCGACGTCCTGCATCCTGACGCCGAGGCGGTTGGCCTTGTCGGCGTCGACCCTGAACTCGATCTGCGGCGTGTCGAACTTCAGGTCGGTGTCGGTGAATATGAACAGGCCACTCTTCGCGGCCTCGACGCGCACGCGCTCCGCTACGGCCGCCAGTTGCTTGTAGTCGCCGGTGGTGCGCATGATGAACTGGAGCGGCGCGCCGCCCGTCGAGCCCGGCAGCGCCGGCGGGGAAAAGGCGATGGCCTGCGCTCCGGCGATGTCGGCCAGCCTGGGCTGCAACGCCTGCAACACCTGTTTCTGGCTGCGCGCGCGATTGGCCCAGTCCGCCAGCTTGACGCCGACGAAGGCCTGATGAACGCCCTGGAAGCCGTTGATCATGAAGACATGCGCGGTCTCCGGAATCGTGAACACCGCGTTGTTCAGCATCATCGTCGCACGCTCGGTGTAATCGAGGTTCGCCGATTGCGGCGTCTTGACGATCGACAGCAGGAAGCCCTGATCCTCCTCGGGCGCGAGTTCCTTCGGCGTCGAGGCGTAGAGAACGCCGGTCAGCGCGATGACGCCGGCGAGAATGACCAGCGTCATGCCGCGGAAATTCAGCGTCCTGTGCAGCCGCTCCTCGAAACGCTTCTGCAGGCGCCCGAACAGGCGGTCGAGAAAGGCGACGAAGCGCCCGCCCTTGCCCGGTTCATGCGGCTTCAGCAAAAGCGAGCACATCATCGGCGACAGCGTCAGCGCGATGATTCCGGAGACGACGACGGCGCCGGCGAGCGTGAACGCGAATTCGCGGAACAAGGCGCCGGTGAGGCCGGAGACGAAGCCGATCGGCGCATAGACGGCGGCGAGCGTGATCGTCATGGCGACGACCGGCCCGGCGATCTCGCGGGCGCCCTTGAGCGCGGCGGCGAAGGGCGTCATGCCCTCTTCGATATGGCGATAAATGTTCTCCACGACGACGATGGCGTCGTCGACGACAAGTCCGATGGCGAGCACGAGCGCCAGCAGCGTCAGCAGATTGATCGAATAGCCCATCGCCAGCAGCGCCGCCATGACGCCGATGAGCGACAGCGGGATGGTGACGATGGGGATGAGCGTCGAGCGGAAATTGCCGAGGAACAGGAAAATGACGATGACGACGATCAACGCCGCCTCGATCAGCGTCTTGGCGACCTCCCATATCGAGGCGCGGATGAATTCGGTGGCGTCATAGGCGATGTCGGAGGAGAGGCCGACCGGCAATTGCGCCTGAATGTCCGGCATCGCCTTGCGCACGCCGGTGATGACGCTGAGCGGGTTGGCCGTCGGCGTCGCGTAGATGGCGACGAACACCGCCTTCAGGCCGTCGAAGACGGATGAGGAGAGAACCGATTCCGGCCCAAGCTCGATCTTCGACACATCGCGCAGGCGGATGAGCGCGTCGCCGCGCGTGGCGACGACAAGCTGGCCGAACGCCTGCGCGCTGTCGAGCGAGGTCAGGGCGTTGATGCTCGTCTCGACGTAATCGCCCTTGATCTGGCCGGCGGCGGTGGTGAAATTGTTGACGGCGAGCGCGTTGCGAATGTCGAGCGGCGTCACGCCGAGCGCCGCCATCCGGTCCGGATCGAGCCAGATGCGCATGGCGAAGGTCTGGCCGCCGAGAATCTGCGCATTGGCGACGCCCTCCAGCGTCTGCAATTTCGGCTGCACGACGCGGGTCAGATAGTCGGTGATCTGGGAGGCGTTCAGCACTTTCGAACTGAACGACAGATACATCAGCGCCGTGCCCTGGCCGGTCTGCTTGACGACAACCGGGTCATTGGCGTCGCGCGGCAATTGCCCCTTCACCTGATTGATTTTCGAGAGCACGTCGGCGACGGCGCGGTCCTGATTGGCGTTGAGCCTCAGGTTGAGGGTGATGGTCGAGACGTTCTGCTGCGAGTTCGAGACGAGCGTGTCGATGCCTTCGGCGCTGGCCACGGCCTGCTCGAGCGGCGTGGTGATGAAGCCCTTGATGAGATCGGCGTTGGCGCCGGGATAGGCCGTGGTGATCGTGATCGTCGTTTGCGACAATTCCGGATATTGGCGGATTTGCAGCTTCAGGCCGGCCTGCGCGCCGACAAGCAGGATCATCAGCGACACGACCGTCGCGAGAACCGGCCTGCGAATGAAAATGTCGGTGAAGGAGCTCATGGCTATTCCTTCGGCCGCGGCGAGACCGGCGTCAGCGACGCATTGGCGTCGACGATCACTTTCGAATTCGGCTGCAGCTTGAGCTGCCCCTCCGTGACGACGCGCTCTCCCGCCCTGACGCCCTCGTCAATGGCGACGCGATCGCCGCGCGCCTCGCCCGCGCGCACGAACCGACGTTCGACGGCGAACACATCCGGCTTGCCGCCCTCGATCGGCTTCAGCACATAGACGCTGTCGCCATACAGCGAATAGGCGACGCCGGTGCGAGGCAGGGTGACGACCTCCCGCGGGGCGCCGCCGAGCACGTCGACATTGGCGAACATGCCAGGCAGCAGCTTCTTGTCTTCGTTCCGGATTTCCGCGCGCACCAGCAGGCTGCGCGTGTCCGGGCTGACGCGCGCGTCGCGCGACCTGAGGGCGCCGCGGAACATCTTGCCCGGCATCGCGTCCACCGCGATTTCGACCGGGGCGCCGACCTCCATCCGGGCGATCGCCTGCTCGGGCGCAGGGAAGTCGACAAAGATCGGATCAAGCTGTTGCAGGGTGACGAGCGCCGTCCCGGGCGAAACATATTGGCCGGCGTCGACCTTGCGGATGCCGAGCCGACCGGCGAAAGGCGCGACCACTGCCTTCTGGGCGATCACGGCGCGTGTCTTCTCGGCCGTCGCGGCGGCCGCGTCGCGCGCGGCCAGCGCCGCGTCGGCGTTGGCCTTGGACGTGTTGCCGCCGGTGACGAGCTGGCGCTGACGCTCCAGCCCCAATTCAGCGTTTCTCAACGTCGCCAGATTGGCCTTGAGATCGGCCTGCTCGACGGCGTCGTCGATATCGAACAGGGCCATGCCCTTCGCCGCGTCCTGGCCGGCCTCGAATCGCACCGCGCGCACGACGCCGCCGACCTGGGCCGCGACATCGACGCCCTGCGCCGCCTTGAGCGTTCCGATGGCGGAAAATTTCGGCTGCCAGGTTTCGGCCCGCGCCGCCTCGACAGCGACGGTGACCGGCGGCGGCTCCATTTTGGTGATGAAGCCCTTGATCATGGCCGGGCGGGCGACGAACTGGAAATAGCCATAGCCCGCCGCCAGCGCCGCCAGCGCCAGAAATACAAGGGTCAGAAGAAGGCCGCGCTTCATGGACAGCTCTCGTGGCGCGCGCCGAAAAACGTCGGCGCCCTCATCAAAACAGGACAAAAAGCCGCCGCGTCGATGCGGCGGCGGATCATTGTGACGACAAACAACCGAAAAGCGGCTGATTCGGGGCACGCGGGCGCGCCCCTGGTTCAGGCGCTGCGCGCCTTCAGCGCCGCGCCCACAAATTTATGGGTCTGCGCGAAAGCGTTGGGCAGCGCCTGCATCGGCGAGTTCGAAATCGCGTCGAATTGCGCGGCGACCATCTCCGGCGTCAGATCGGCGCCTGTCAGCGTCACGCCCTCGGTCTCAAGCAGATAGGTGCGCGCGAAGCCGCCCGCGCCGGCGTCAAGAATGACGCGCGAAGGGCCGCTCTCGCTGACGAGATAGAGCACGCCGGGCGTGATCGATTCCGGCGTCATCACCGCAAGAGCTTCTTTCGGCAACAATTCCTCCGTCATCCGCGTCGCCGCCGTCGGCGCGAGCGTGTTGACGCGGATATTGAACTTCTCGCCCTCGAGATGCAGCGCGTTCATCAGGCCGACCATGGCGGCCTTGGCGGCGCCGTAGTTCGCCTGGCCGAAATTGCCGTAGAGGCCGGAGGAGGACGAGGTGAAGACGATGCGGCCGTAGGTCTGCTGCCGCATGATCTCCCAGACGGCTTTGGCGCAGATGGCCGAGCCCATCAGATGCACGTCGATCACGGCGCGGAAATCGGCGATGTCCATCTTGGCGAAGGTCTTGTCGCGCAGGATGCCGGCGTTGGCGACGAGAATGTCGATGCGGCCCCATTTGGCCATGGCCTCGGCGACCATGGCGGCAACCGCCGCCTCATCGGCGACATTGGCGCCGTTGGCGATCGCCTCGCCGCCTGCGGCGCGGATTTCCTCGACCACTTTCAGCGCGGCTTCCGAGCCGCCGCCGGTTCCGTCGCGCGCGCCGCCAAGGTCGTTGACCACGACTTTCGCGCCGCGGGCGGCGAGCCCGAGAGCGTGCGAACGGCCAAGCCCGTTGCCGGCGCCGGTGACAATGGCCACGCGGCCGTCGAATCTGATCGTCATCTTTTCCACTCCAGAAATGTTCAGCCGAGCCGCGACAGGCTGAGCCAGTCAGCCGAAAGAGCCGGCTTGTCCTCGCCCTCGATTTCGACGGTCACGAGGAAGCGGATCATGATCTCGGTCTCGCTGCGCCGCGTCAGGTCGGTGAGGTGAAAGCGGGCGCGCACGCGCTTGCCGGCGCGCACCGGCGCGAGAAAACGAATCTTGTCAAAGCCGTAATTGACGCCCATGACGCGGCCGGCGACAGGCGGAACGGCCTCCGCGAAATGGCTGAGCATGGACAGGGTCAGGAATCCATGCGCGATGGGGCCGCCGAACACGGTCTTCGCCGCGGCCTCCGGGTCGACATGAATGAACTGATGATCCTCGGTCACGTCCGCGAAAGCGTCGATTCGCCTCTGATCAACCGTGAACCAGGGCGAGACGGCGATGTCCTGCCCGATGCGCGCCTCGAGTTCGTCAACGCCGAGAGCGGGCGCGGCGGTCCCGGCAGTTTTTTTGCGGGTCATGAAATTCATCCCGTGAAGCCCGGCCGCCACCGCAGCAGCCAGCCGGCGCAGGCGGATTATGGGGCGGCGCGGCGGCGCTGTCGAGACAGAGCCGGGGTCCGATCTTGCCTCGGATCAACGACGAGCGATGCGTTCCGCGCCTATTTCTTGGGCGTCAGGGCGCGAGAACAGGCGGCGGGGCGTGTTTTTACGTCTTTTCCGACGGAAAACGCGGGCGTCCGCGATGGCACGCCGGTTGCTTGAACAAAACCGCCTGAACGGGAGAGGCTGCGTCGTGTCGGGGTCACGGTTTTTCGATGAGATGAGTGGACCGGACGGCGCGCCGCGCCCGGTCTATGAGAGGATCGCCCGCTGGCTCGCGCGTTCGCCGCCGGAGCATCTCGCCTCCCGCCGGAGGCAGGCGGAGCTGATGTTCCGGCGCATCGGCATCACTTTCAACGTCTACGGCGACAAGGAAGCGACGGAGCGGCTCATTCCCTTCGACATCGTGCCGCGCGTCATTTCGCGCAGCGAGTGGTCGCGGCTCGAAAAAGGACTGACTCAGCGCGTGAAGGCGCTCAATCTGTTCCTGTCCGACGTCTATGGCGCGCAGCGGATCCTGCGCGCGGGCCTGGTGCCCGCCGACCTGGTGTTGCGCAATCCGGGCTTTCGCCCGGAGATGATGGGACGGCGCGTTCCCCACGATCTCTATGTGCAGATCGCCGGCATCGATCTGGTGCGCATCGACGCCGACGATTTCTATGTGCTGGAGGACAACGCGCGCACGCCGTCCGGCGTCTCCTACATGCTGGAGAACCGCGAGGTGATGATGCGCCTCGCGCCGGACCTGTTCGCGGAGCATCGCGTCGCGCCGGTGGAAAATTATCCCGACCACCTGCTGGCGACGCTGCGCTCGGTCGCCCCGCCGTCCGCCGGCGCCCAGCCGGAAATCGCGCTGTTGACGCCGGGGCAATATAATTCGGCCTATTATGAACATTCCTTCCTCGCGGATCGGCTCGGCGTCGAACTGGTGGAGGGGCGCGACCTGATCGTGCGCGACGACGTGGTCTATATGCGCACGACGCAGGGGCCGAAGCGCGTCGACGTGATCTACCGGCGCATCGACGACGAGTTTCTCGATCCCGTCGCCTTCCGGCCGGATTCAATGCTGGGCGTTCCCGGTCTGATGGGCGCCTATCTCGCCGGCAATGTCACCCTGGCCAACGCCGTGGGCACGGGCGTCGCCGACGACAAGGCGATCTACACCTACATGCCCGAGATCATCCGCTTCTTCCTCGGCGAGGAGCCGCTGTTGAAGAATGTGCCGACCTGGCGCTGCCGCGAGGCCGAGGCGCTGACCTATGTGCTGGAACATCTTGACGAACTCGTCGTCAAGGAGGTCAACGGCTCGGGCGGCTATGGCATGCTGGTCGGCCCGCACGCCACGAAGGAGCAGATCGCGCTGTTCGCCGACAAGCTGCGCCACGATCCGTCGAACTACATCGCCCAGCCGACGCTGGCCCTGTCGACCTGCCCGGCCTCGTTCGACTCCGGCCTCGGGAAACGCCACGTCGACCTGCGCCCCTTCGTGCTGTCGGGCTCGGACGGCGTGCGCGTCGTGCCGGGCGGCCTCACCCGCATCGCGCTCGCGGAAGGCTCACTCGTCGTCAACTCCAGCCAGGGCGGCGGCACGAAGGACACCTGGATCGTCGACGATCCGTCGCCCGCCTGAAACCGCAGGAACACGCCTCCATGCTTTCCCGCACCGCGGACAACCTGTTCTGGCTCGCGCGCTATATGGAGCGGGCGGATTTTCTCGCCCGCATCGTCGAGGCGACGCAACGGCTCTCGGCCCTGCCGGGGGCCTATTCGGCGCAGGGCGCGGAATGGGAGAGCGCGCTCGAATCGTCAGGCGCGGCCGAGGGCTTTCACGTCCTGCACGAAACCGCGGACGAGGCCAGCGTCGTCGATTATCTCGCCTTCGCGCCGGAAAACCCCTCCTCCATCCGCAATTGCCTCGAATACGCCCGCACCAACGCGCGCGGCGTGCGCACGGCGCTGACAATGGAGATGTGGGACACGATCAACGGCGCCTGGCTCGAACTGCAACGTTTCGAGAAGCTGCGCGAGGCCGGGCGTTATGACCGCGAGGCGTTGTCCGGCTTCCTCGATTTCGTCAAGAAGGCCTCGCTTGATTTCGACGGCTCGGCCTATCGCACCATGTTGCGCAACGACGCCTTTTATTTCCAGCGTCTTGGCCTGTTCCTGGAGCGCGCGGACAACACCGCGCGCATTCTCGACGTGAAATATCATGTGCTGCTGCCGGAGACGGAGGCGGTGGGCGGCTCGCTCGACTATTTCCAGTGGACCGCCATCCTGCGCGCCGTCTCGGCCCATACGGCCTATCATTGGGTCTATCGCGCCAGCGTGCAGCCGTGGCTCGTCGCCGATCTGCTCATCCTGCAGAAGCAGATGCCGCGCTCGCTGATCTCCTGCTACGAGAACATCGCGCGCATGCTCGATCTGCTCGGGCGCGCCTACGGCCGACAGGGTCCGGCGCAGCGCCATGCGCGGGCGGTGCGGGCGCGGCTCGAGCAGGCCACCACCAGGGATATTTTCCAGGGCGGATTGCACGAATTCATCACGACCTTCGTCGAGGACAACCATCGCCTCGGCGTCGAGATCGCCGATCAATATCTGCTGAGCTGAGGGCCCATGCGCATCCGGCTGCATCATCAGACGACCCATCATTTCGTTCCCGCCGCGCGCGGACTCATCCAGGCCTTGCGCGCCACCCCGCGCGATCACGACGGCCAACATGTTTCCGATTGGCGCGTCGACGTGGATTGCGATTGCCGGCTTTCGCAAAGCGAGGACGCCTATGGCAATATCGTCCAGACCTTCTCGCTGGATGGGCCGGTGAGCGCGATGACGATTTCGATCGAGGGCGAGGTCGACACGCTCGACACGGCGGGCGTGGTGTGCGGCGCGGCGGAAAAGTTTCCGCCGGACCTTTATTTGCGCGAAACCGCCCTGACCCGGCCGAACGCCGCGATTCGCGCCTTCGCCGCGCGGGCGAGCGCGGACGCAGACGGGCCGCTCGACACGATGCACCGGTTGATGGGCGCCGTCCATTGCGACATCGCCTGGGCGCGCGGCGCGCCGGACAGCCAGCCCGTCGGCGCGGCGGCCTGTCTCGCCGCAGGCCAGGGCGATACGCGCGATCTCGCCCATCTTTTCGCGGCCGGCGCGCGCGCGCTCGGCCACCCGGCGCGCGTCGCCGCCGGCTATCACCTCATTCCAGGCGAGGCGGGACTGGCGCAGCAGCGGATGTGGGGGGAGGCGCATGTCGCGGGCATCGGCTGGATCGCCTTCGACGCCGCCGCCAACCTTTGTCCGAGCGAGGACTATGTGCGCGTCGCCGCGGGTCTCGACTGGCTCGACGTGGCGCCGGCGCGCGGCGCGCAGGCGAGCGGCGCGTTGAGCGAGACCCGCCACGACCTGCGCTTCCACGGCGAGGCCCGCGACGGCGCAAGCCAGATCCAGGGTCAGGGATAGGCCGCAACCGCATTGCCCCCGCCCGGCCGGCCGTTTAAGAACGGCCGCCCGCCGGCTCGGGCCAGCCAGACAAAGAAAAGCGACATGACCTATTGCTGCGGAATTCTGGTGAAGGGCGGGCTCGTCATGCTGGCCGACACGCGCACCAACGCCGGCCTCGACAATATCTCCACTTTCCGGAAGCTGCACACATTCGAGAAGCCGGGCGAATATTGCATGGCGCTGGCGACCGCCGGCAATCTGTCGGTGACGCAATATGTGCTCAACCGCATTCAGGAAGGCGTCGAGAATCCCCAGAGCAAGGAACTCGAGAAGCTCACCGACATGCCGACGATGTTCCGCGCGGCGGATCTCATCGGCCGCACCTTGCGGCAGGTGAACGCGGAGTTGCACCCCTCGCTGGAGGCGGCCGGCGTGTCCGGCTCCGCCTCGTTCCTGTTCGGCGGCCAGGTGAAGGGGCGGCAACTGCGCCTCTTCATGATCTACTCCGCCGGCAATTTCATTGAATGCTCGCCCGACATGCCGTTCCTGCAAATCGGAGAATACAAATACGGCAAGCCGGTGCTCGACCGCGCCGTGACCTTCGAGACCGAACTCTACGACGCGGTGAAGCTCGGCCTGATTTCGATGGATTCGACCATGCGCTCGAATCTCGGCGTCGGCATGCCGCTCGACCTCGCGATCACGCGCCGCGACACCGAGGTCTTCGAGGTCAAGCAGCGCATCGACAATGTCGATCCCTATTTCCACGATCTGCGCGACCGTTGGTCAACGGCGCTGCGGGCGGCGCATATCGCCATTCCGCGTCCGCCCTATGGCCCGGCGGAAAGCTGACGGTCCTCTCGACAAGCGTCGTCGCAGAGGTCACATTCGCTTCCGCGAATATGGGGGCGGCGATGAATTTGGGGGCCTACGATCATTACGGCTACGCATTCGTCGCCGTCGCCGGCACCTTCCTCGCCGCGTGGATGCTGCAATGGGCGATGAGCCGGCCGCGCCACGCCGCCTTGCTCGCCTCGATTCGCGGCGTCGTCCCGCCCTTCATCAACATCATCGGCGTGCTTTTCGCGCTGACGCTCGCCTTTCTCGCCAATGACACCTGGAGCGCGCATGACCGCGCCATGAACGCCGTCTATCGCGAGGCCGACAGTCTGCGCTCGATCGTCGCGCTCGCCGGCAAACTGGCGGAGGGACAGCGCGGCAGGGTGCGCGCCGCGGTCGCCGATTACGCCGACGCGGCGGCCCGCGTCGAATGGCCGCTGCTCGGCAAGCGCGAATCGAGCCCGCTGGCGACGGACAAGCTCGACGCGCTGCTCGCGATCATTTCCGCCGACGAGGTGGCGGTGGGCGCGGGCGCGAGCGTGCACGCCCTGATGCTGAAACAAGCCACCGAGACGCGCGACAGCCGCGACCAGCGCATCGCCCTGTCGAAGACCCATGTGAATCCGCTGAAATGGCTGGGCATGGCGTTCCTCGGCTTCCTCACCATGCTGTCGGTGGCCGCCGTTCACGCCGATAATATCCGCGCCGCCTATGTCGCGATCCTGCTTTTCGCCGCCTCGGCCGCGCCGACGGCGGCCATCGTGCTGGTGCAGGGCAATCCGTTCCAGCAACCCACCGCCGTCAGCCCCGCGCCCATCGCGGCGCTGGCGGGCCCATGAGCCCTCCCGGAGTTCCCATGAACCGCTTTGAACAGGTCATCGCCGCCATCGACGCCGCCAATTCCGCCGATCCAAAGATGGAGAACGGCCAGCCTTCCGAACGCCTCTATGGGGAGCGCATGAGCGCCATGCTTCTGGCGTTCAGGCCGGAGGCGTCGGAGCTGCTGCGGATCGCGGCGCGCGGCCAGCACATTGAACGCTGGACCCTGCCGCGCGACGCCTATCCGATGACGAAGCCCGGCTATCACGCCTGGCGCAACGCGGCGAAGAAAATGCACGCCGAACGCGTCGGCGCGCTGATGGCGGAGGCGGGCTATTCCGGCGACGACATCGCCGCGACGCAGGCGATGGTGCGCAAGGAGGATTTGCGCGCCAACCCCGAGGCGCAGACGGTGGAGGATCTGGCGAGCCTCGTCTTCCTCAAGCACTACGGCCTCGCCTTCGCGCAAGGCCGCACGGCGGAGCAACTCGTCGACATTCTCGTCAAGACGATGCGCAAGATGTCGCCCGAGGCGCGCGCCTTCGCCGGCCGGATCGGCATGCCGGAGGCGGTGGCGGGGTTGGTGGGCGAGGCGGCGAGGAAGCTTCCGGCGTGAGGCGCCCGGCCTCGCGCGCGCAAACGCGAGTCGGGCGCAGAGCTGAATCCCGCAAGATCGCGCGTTACGCCCGACGCCTCACCCTGGCCCTCTCCCCGCAGGCGGGGAGAGGGAATGACATCATCGCGTCAGAACCAGCCGGCCCTTGACCTTGCCCTCGCGCAGGCGGGTCAGCGCCGTGTTGACCTCGGCCATGGCGATTTCCTCGACCGGCAGCGCCGGGATCCTGCCCTCGCGCAGGAAGCCGATCAACTCCTTCAACTCGGCCAGATTGCCGACATAGGAGCCGCGAATGACGATGGTGCGCAGGATGACCAGCGGCAGCGAGACGGTGATGTCGCCGCCGAACAGGCCGACGACCACATAGGTTCCGGTGCGGCGCAGCGCGGCGATGCCGAAATTCGCGGTCGCAGGCGCGCCGACAAAATCGAGCGCGCCGGCGACGCCGCCCGGCATGGCCATGACCTTGGCGAGCGCGTCCGCGTCGCGCGGATCGACCGCGAGGCTCGCGCCGGCCTTGAGCGCGTTGTCGCGCTTCGCCGGATCGATATCCGCGACGGCGATGTTCCTGTGGCCCAACATGCGCAGGATGTTGATGGCGCTCTGGCCGACGCCGCCGGCGCCGATGACGAGAATCGTGTCCTTGTCGCGATCGGCGTCCACTTTCTTCACCGCCGAATAGGCGGTGAGGCCGGAACAGGCGAAGGTGGCCGCCAGCGTCGGATCGACGCCGGTCGCGTCCACCAGGAATTTCGGATGCGGCACGACGCATTTTTCCGCGTAGCCGCCGGCGCGATGCACGCCGATGGCGTTGGGCTTCGGGCACAGATTGTCGTCGCCGCGTTTGCAGATGTCGCATTCGCCGCAGCCGAGCCAGGGGAAGACGACGAAAGTCTTGCCGATCTCGCTGTCGGCGATGGGGGCGTCAGGACCTTTGGCGACGAGCCTGCCGAGAACTTCATGGCCCATCACCACCGGCGGCTGCACGCCGCGGTCGGCCAGGCTCAGCTTCTTGCCGCCGCCGAGGTCGTAATAACCCTCATGAATGTGCAGATCGGAATGGCAGACGCCGCAGCGCGTCACCTCGATCACCACTTCCGTTCCTTTCGGGGTCGGATCGGCGCGGTCGAGAATCTCAAGCGGCTCGCAGAAGCGTTGAACGGCATAGGCGCGCATCGGGGGTTTCCTCTTTTCCTGCTCGCGGCGCGGGACGCGTGGCCCCGCGCTTTGGCTCATTGAAGCGTTTTTGTCAGGGCTTGGCCAGCGGACACGGGCTTTCCGCCAGCGGCCGGAACGCCTTGTCGCCGGGAATGACGGCCAGAACCTTGTAATAATCATAGGGCCGCTTCGACTCTTCGGGCTTCTTCACCTCGACGAGATTCATGTCGTGCACCATGCGGCCGTCGACGCGCAGCGCGCTTTTGCCGAACACCGGATCATCCCATGCTCCCAGCTTGCGAATCGAGGCCAGCACGCCCGCGCCGTCAGCGGGGTTCGCGCCCCTGGCCACCGCGCCAAGATAGGCGAGCGTCGCGGAATAGGCGCCCGCCTGGGTCATCGACGGCATCTTGCCGTTGCGCCTGAAGAAGCGCTCGCCGAAAGCGCGCGTGCTGTCGTTGGAGTCCCAATAGAAGCCGTTGGTCAGCATCAGGCCGTTGGCCGCCCTGAGCCCGAGGGAATGCACGTCGGAAATGAACAGCAACATGCCGGCGAGCTTCTGGCCGCCGGCGACGACGCCGAATTCGGCCGCGGTCTTGATCGAGTTGATCGTGTCGTGGCCGCCGTTGGCCAGGCCGATGATCTGCGCCTTCGAGCCCTGCGCCTGCAGCAGGAAGGATGAGAAATCCTTCGAATCGAGAGGATGGCGCACGGCGCCGAGAACCTTGCCGCCGTTGGCCGTCACCACCTCGGAGGCCTCTTTCTCCAACGTGTGGCCGAAGGTGTAGTCGGCGGTCAGGAAGAACCAGCTCTTGCCGCCGCTGCGGACGACGGCGTCCGCCGTGCCGCGCGACAGAGCCCAGGTGTCATAGGTCCAGTGCGCGGTGTTGGGCGTGCACGCCTTGCCGGACAATTCCGACGTCGCGGCGGCGGTGACGAACATCGCCTTGTTCTTCTCCTTCACCAGCGATTGCAGCGCCATGGCGATGCCGCTTGTCGGAATGTCGAAGATGGCGTCGACGCCCTCCGCGTCGAACCAGCGGCGAACGATGGCGACGGACGTGTCCGGCTTGTTCTGCGAATCCGCCGAGACGATCTCGACGGCGAGACCCTTCTTCGCCGGCTGAAAGTCCTCGATCGCCATATTCACGGCGTCGATCGCGCCCGTTCCGCCGATGTCGGAATAAAGGCCGGCGATGTCGGCGAGCACGCCGAGCTTCACTTTCGTCTGCGCCAACGCCCCGATCGGCGCCAACGTCAACGCCATCGCGGCAAACGATGCGGCAAACTTCATGCGGACCTCCCTCTCGCCGATGTTCGCGCATCGGCTGATGTTTCATTGTATGAAATATTGGTTCACGCTCTCATGTTAGCCGCTTTCCGCTCGCGCGCAAGCGGCCCGGCGGATCGAGGGATTGACGAAAGCCGTTCCGACTCGCCACTCTGACGTTCAACCAATCAAGACCAGGAGGACGGCATGACGCGGCTGACCGGCGGATGCCTTTGCGGCCGGATCCGCTACGAGGTCGAGACCGACAACCATGCGATGAGCCTGTGCCATTGCACGCATTGCCAGAAGGTCTCGGGCGGCGCCTTCTCGGTCAATCTGTTCGTCGAGAAGGCCGGGCTGCGTTATGCCGCCGACGAGCCGGCCGTCTACGACGACACGGCGGAGAGCGGACGCGTGCTGAAGCGGCTGTTCTGTCCGCGCTGCGGATCGTCGCTCGCCAGCGAATCCGGGATGTTTCCCGGCAAGATCGTGCTCAAGGCCGGTTCGCTCGACGACACTTCCGGGCTTGAGCCGAAGGTGCAAATCTGGACGCGCTCGAAGCAGACGTGGTGGCGCGTCGACCCGGACATGACCTCGTTCGAAAAAGGGCGCGTCTGAGCGCGCAAATTTCCTCTCGCAGAAAGATCAAGCCATGAAAGACGCCGTTATCGTCTCCACCGCGCGCACGCCGATCGGCCGCGCCTTCCGCGGCGCGCTGAACGACATCAAATCGCCGACCCTGATGGGCCACGCCATCAGGCACGCCGTGTCGCGCGCGAAGATCGACGGCGCCGAGGTCGACGACGTGATCATGGGCACGGTGCTGGCGGCCGGCACAGCGGGCATGAACCTTGCCCGCAACGCCGCTTTCGCCGCCGGCCTGCCGGCGACGACCTCGGCCCAGACGATCGACCGGCAATGCTCCTCGGGCCTGATGGCGATCGCCACCGGCGCCAAGCAGATCATCATCGACGGGCAGGATGTCGTCGTCGCCGGCGGGCAGGACAACATCTCCGCCGTGCAGGGCCCCTATTTCAAATGGGTGAGCGAGACGGCCGATCCCAATGTCGTCGCCCATGTGAAGACCGCCTATATGCCGATGCTGCAGACGGCGGAATTCGTCGCGAAGAAATACGGCATTTCGCGCGAGGCGCAGGACGCCTACGCCTTCGCCTCGCAGCAGCGCACGGCCGCCGCGCAGAAAGCCGGCCGTCTCGACGCGGAAATCGTGCCGATCACGGCGCGGATGGCGATTGTCGACAAGGAGACGAAGGCTGTTTCCCACAAGGAGGTCGTTCTGTCGAAGGACGAGGGCAACCGGCCGGAGACGACGCTCGACTCGCTCGCCGCGCTGGCGCCGGTGATCGAGGGCGGCGTCATCACCGCCGGCAACGCCTCGCAGCTTTCCGACGGCGCCTCGGCCTGCGTGCTGATGGAGGGCCGTCTCGCCTCGAAGAAGGGCCTCGCGCCGCTCGGCGTCTATCGCGGCATGGCGGTCGCCGGCTGCGCGCCCGAGGAGATGGGCGTCGGGCCGGTCTACGCCATTCCGAAACTTCTGAAGATCCACGGCCTCAAGGTCGACGACATCGGCCTGTGGGAGCTGAACGAGGCCTTCGCCGTGCAGGCGCTCTATTGCCGCGACCATCTCGGCATCGACCCGGCGAAATACAATGTCGACGGCGGCGCCATTTCCATCGGCCATCCCTACGGCATGTCGGGCGCGCGGCTCGTCGGCCATGCGCTGATCGAGGGCAAGCGGCGCGGCGTCAAATATGTCGTCGTGACCATGTGCATCGGCGGCGGCATGGGCGCGGCGGGGCTGTTCGAGGTGGCGTGAGGTCTTTGCGCGTCCGCCCCTATGACTCCGCCGACGCGCAAGCTGTGTGGCGGATTCTCGCACCCGTTCTTCGCGCGGGGGAGACCTATGCCCTGCCACGCGACATGCGCGAGGCGGACGCGCTTGACTGGTGGACGAGCGCGGAGAAGGAGACGTTCGTCGCGGAGGACGACGGCGGCGTTGCCGGCACGTATTACCTGCGCGCCAATCAGGCGGGCGGCGGCGCGCATGTCGCCAATTGCGGCTACATGACCGCCGCCGATGCGGCCGGCAAAGGCGTGGCGCGCGCGATGTGCCTGCATTCGCTGGAGCGCGCGCGGACGCGCGGCTTTCGCGCCATGCAGTTCAATTTCGTTGTGGCGACCAATACGCGCGCCGTGGCGCTCTGGCGGAGTCTCGGCTTCGATACGGTCGGACGCCTGCCGGGCGCCTTCGACCATCCGACGCACGGGTTCGTCGATGCGCTGGTGATGTTTCGGGAGCTGTAAGCGCTCACCCGATCTCGCGGCCCTCGCCCGCCTCCTCATGCGTGACGCCGTCGCGGATGTGATAGATGCGCCTGAAGGTCGGGATGATCTTCTCGTCATGGGTGACGACGATGATCGCCGTCTCGAAGCGCTTCGCCATGTCCCAGAGGATGCGGATGACGGCGAGGGCGCGCTCGCTGTCGAGCGGCGCGGTCGGCTCGTCGGCCAGCACCACCGGCGGCCGGTTGACGAGGCCGCGGGCGATGGCGACGCGCTGCTGCTCGCCGCCCGACAATTGCGACGGCATGGCGTGGGCGCGATGCTGCACGTCCAGCGCCGTCAGCAGCTCCAGCGCCTGCTCGCGCGCCCCGGCGTTGGCGACGCCGGCCAGCATCGGCAGCAGCGCGACATTCTCCGTCACATCGAGAAACGGAATGAGATAGGGCGCCTGAAAGACGAAGCCGATCATGTCGCGTCGCAGCGCGCGCAGATCGCGCACCGTCCAGCCCCCGTCATAGATCATCTTGCCGCCGAGCCACATGCGGCCTGCTGTCGGGTCCGTCACCGCGCCCAGACATTTGAGCAAGGTGCTCTTGCCGGAGCCCGACGGGCCGATGAGGCCGATGACCTCGCCGGGCTCGACCTGCATGTCGACGCCCTTGAGCGCGTCAACCGCCGTCGCGCCCTGACCGTAGCGTTTGCGCAATCCCTCGATGCGAATGCCGCCGCGCATCTCAGCCTCCGATCGCTTCGGCCGGATCGACGCTCAGCGCGACGCGGATGGCGACGAAACTCGCGAGCACGCAGATCGCCATGACGGCGAAGAAGCCGGCGATCGTGTCGGCGGGCACGAGCAGCACATATTTCGGAAAGGCGGGCGCGGCGTAGCTGGCGACGATGCGGCCGACGACGAAACCGATGAGCCCCAGCGCCAGCGCCTGCTGCACAATCAGCGTCGCGATGGTGCGGTCGCGCGTGCCGATCAGCTTCAGCACGGCGATCTCGCGAATCTTGTCCATGGTCAGCGTGTAGATGATGAAGGCGACGATGGCGGCGCTGACGACGGACAGGATCGCGAGAAACATGCCGATCTGTTTCGACGAGGTGGCGATGAGCTTGCCGATGAGAATCTCCTCCATATCGGCGCGGGTGAAGGCGGTCAGCCGCAGCCAGCGGCGCATGTCGCGCGCGGTCGCGGCCGCGTCCGCGCCGGGGTCGAGGCGCGCCAGAACGGCGTTCACCGACGTGCTGGCGGTCTGCGAGGCGATGACCGCCTCAAGCAATCCGGGCACGGCGGGACGGTTGAAGGCCGGGTTCGCCGTCGTGCGGCGGCGGCTGCGCCAGGTGGCGTCGTTGTCCTTGCGGAACTGCGCTTCCTGCGCGTCGCGCAAGGGCACGAAGATCATCGGATCGCCGCCGGAGGAGACCGTGCGCCGCGTCAGCCCGACGACGCGATAGACGCGCTCGCGGATCGTGATGCGATCGTCGAGCGCGAGGCCAAGGGACACATCGGCGACCGCCTCGTAATGACTGCGCGTGAGATGCCTCCCGGCGACGAGATAAGCGGGCCAGCCGGGATCGCCGGGGCCGCCCGGCGCGATTCCGACGATCATGGCGCGCATGGCGTCGGCGCCGCGTCGAACCTCCATGGTGAGATAGGTGATGTTCGCCGCTTCGGCGACGCCGGGGAAGCCCGCGACCGTGCGCCACACGTCCTGTTGGATGCTGGAGGGTTCGGCATAGGGTCCGAGCGTGTCCTGCTGCACCACCCAGAGATCGGCGCCGCTGTTGTCGAGCAGCGCCTTGCCGTCGTCGACCATGCCGCGATAGACGCCGGCCATGATCAGCGTGACGCCGATGAGCAGGCCGAGGCCGACGCCGGTGAAGACGAACTTGCCCCAGGAATGGGCGATGTCGCGGGCGGCGAGATTGATCATCGCCCGGCGGCCCCGATGCTCTCGACGACGCGCAGGCGGCTTTTCGGCGTCAGGTCGCGGCCGGCATGGACGATGATCTGATCGCCCGGCGCCGCGCCCTCGAGAACCTGCGTCATGCCGTCGAGGTCCGAGGCGCCGAAGCGCGCCGGCGCGAAGACGGGCGCGTCGCCGGCGATCTTCCACAGGCCGCGCCGGCCCTCGTGGCGGCGGATGGCGGCGTTGGGCGCGACCGGCGCGGGCGCGAGCGGTTTCAGCGCGATGGTGATTTCGGCCAGTTCGCCAAGCGGCGGCAATGCGGCGGGAACCGCGTCAAAAGCAATCTTCGCCAGCGTCTCTTCGGTGACGGAATCGGCGAGCGGCTCGACGCGAACGACCTCGCCGGACAGTTTCGCGTCGCCATGCGAGCGCAGAACGATCCCGGCCTTCAACCCCGGGGCGAGGCCGCCGGCCTTGCCCTGATCGAAGCGCGTGTTGACCCAGAGATGCTTCGGATCGACCAGTTCGACCACCGACTGGCCGGCGACGATGGTCGTTCCCGGCTCCGCCAGGCGCTGGGTGACGAGACCATCGACGGGGGCGACCAGCTTGAGGCTGTCGCGCAGCGCGACGAGCGAGGCGCGGTCGGCGCCGACGCGCTCGCGCTCCTGCCGCGCGCCGGCGAAAGCCGCCTCGGCGATGCGCAGATCATTCTGTTTGGTCGCCAGCAATTCCTCGCTGGTGGCTTGCGCGTCATAGGACTTTCGATAGCGCGCCGCCTGAATTCGCGCATGGTCGAGGCGCGCCTGCGCCTCCGTGAGCGAGGCCTCGGCGCGGCGCAAGGCGGCTTCCGCCGACGCAACGCGATGGTCAAGATCGACCGGGTCCATCTCGCCGAGGCTTTGCCCGGCGCGCACGCGGTCGCCAACATTGACGTCGATGCGCAGGACGCGCGCGGCGATGGTCGGACCGACCTTGTAGAGATAACGCCCCTCGACAAGGCCGACGCCGAACAGCGACGGCGTCACCGGGCGCGCCTCGACGCGGGCGACCGTGACGGCGACGGGGGCGAGCGGCCCCGACCGCATCGCCACGAACAGAAACAGCCCGACGACGCCCGCCGCCCCGAGCAGCAGACCGACGGTGCGGCCGCGCAATTTCGCCAAAGCCATTTGCCCTCCAGCCATATTCAGGCTTGCGAATGATAGGGGCGATCGTTGGACGCGCCCTGGCCTTCGGTCAAGTCCGCGGCAAGGTCGGCAAGAAAACAGGCGCCGTCGCGCGATCGAATCGCCGCGCGACTTGCCCTGGCCCCCCATCCCCACTAGGGTCTCACCCGAAAGCCAAGGGGCGCCGCCTTTTCGCAGGCGGCTGAGACGCACCCTTCGAACCTGATCTGGGTCATGCCAGCGCGAGGGATCGGCTGAACGGCGCAAAAAAACGCGCCGGCCGCTTCCTCCCGCGAGAGGAGCGCCGAATGAACATCCAGAACCCGCGCGGCCTCGCGCCGCAAAGCGTCACCACCGGCCCGCTGCCCGGCTCGACCAAGATCTATCATCGCCCGGCGGGCCATCCCGACATCGCCGTGCCCTTCCGCCAGATCGCGCTGTCCGATCCGGCGCTGCCGCAATTGCGCGTCTACGACGCCTCCGGCCCCTATACCGATCCGAACCACATGGTCGATCTGGCGAAGGGCCTGCCGCGCATCCGCGATCCGTGGCTTGCCCGACGCGCCGATCTGGAGACCTATCAGGGCCGGCCGGTCGAAGCGGTCGACAATGGCCATGTCGGCGCCGACAAGCTCGTGCCGCCCTGCCCGGCCGTGACCGCGCCGCGCCGCGCGCGCGCCGGCGCGCCGGTGACGCAGTACGAATTCGCCCGCGCCGGGATCATCACGCCCGAGATGATCTATGTCGCGCATCGCGAGAATCTGGGCCGCGAACGCGCCGTCGAAGGCGCCGCCGCGCGACTCGCCGACGGCGAGTCCTTCGGCGCCGCGATCCCCGAATTCGTCACCCCGGAATTCGTCCGCGACGAGATCGCGCGCGGCCGCGCCATCATTCCCGCCAATATCAACCATCCTGAACTGGAGCCGGTGATCATCGGCCGCAATTTCCTCGTCAAGGTCAACGCCAATATCGGCAATTCGGCGGTCACCTCCTCGGTCGCCGAGGAAGTGGAGAAGCTCGTCTGGTCGATCCGCTGGGGCGCCGACACGGTGATGGACCTGTCGACCGGCCGCAACATCCACAACATCCGCGACTGGATCATGCGCAACAGCCCCGTGCCGATCGGCACCGTGCCGATCTATCAGGCGCTCGAAAAGGTCGACGGCGATCCGGTGAAGCTGACGTGGGAAGTGTTCCGCGACACGCTGATCGAGCAGGCCGAGCAGGGCGTCGATTATTTCACCATTCACGCCGGCGTGCGGCTGCATCACGTGCCGCTGACGGCGCGCCGCGCCACGGGCATCGTCTCGCGCGGCGGCTCGATCATGGCGCGATGGTGCCTCGCGCATCATCGCGAGAGCTTCCTCTACGAGCGCTTTGACGAAATCTGCGACATCATGCGCGCCTACGACGTGTCGTTCTCGCTCGGCGACGGGCTGCGGCCGGGCTCCATCGCCGACGCCAATGACGCGGCGCAGTTCGGCGAACTGGAGACGCTCGGCGAACTCACCAAAATCGCGTGGGGCAAAGGCTGTCAGGTGATGATCGAAGGCCCCGGCCATGTGCCGATGCACAAGATCAAGGTCAATATGGAGAAGCAGCTCGCCGAATGCGGCGAGGCGCCCTTCTACACGCTTGGACCGCTGACGACCGACATCGCGCCGGGCTACGACCACATCACCAGCGGCATCGGCGCGGCGATGATCGGCTGGTTCGGCACGGCCATGCTCTGCTACGTCACGCCGAAGGAGCATCTCGGCCTGCCCGACCGCGACGACGTGAAAGTCGGCGTCGTCACCTATCGCATCGCCGCGCACGCCGCCGATCTCGCCAAGGGGCATCCGGCGGCGCAAATCCGCGACGACGCGATGAGCCGGGCGCGCTTCGAATTCCGCTGGGAGGACCAGTTCAACATCGGTCTCGACCCGGACACCGCGCGGCGCTTCCACGATGAAACGCTGCCGAAGGACGCGCATAAGGTGGCGCATTTCTGCTCGATGTGCGGACCGAAATTCTGTTCGATGAAAATCACGCAGGACCTGCGCGTCGAAGCCGCGGCGCTCGCCGAGCGCCAGAAGGGCATGGACGAGAAGAGCGCCGAATTCCTCGCGCGCGGCGGCAAGATCTATGTCGAGGCGCCAGAGCGATGACGACGCGGCGGGGGCTTCTGACAGGCGCGGCGGCGAGTCTGGCCGCTCCCGTCGTCGCGCGCGCGGACGGGCCCGTCCGCTGGCGCATGGCGACGGCCTGGGCGAAGAATCTGCTCGGGCCCGGCGTCAGTTCGGCGCGGCTCGCCGAGCGCATCACCGCCATGAGCGGCGGCAGACTCGTTGTCGAGGTCTTTCCGGTCAACACCATCGTTCCGGCCTTCGGCGTGTTCGAGGCGGTGTCGAAGGGCGTGGTTGAAATGGGCCATTCGGCGGCGCTGTTCTGGGAAGGCAAGATGCCGGGCGTGAGCCTGTTCACCACCGCGCCGTTCGGCATGGGGCCGGTGGAGCATCAGAGCTGGATCGAGCAGCGCGGCGGCCAGACGCTGTGGGACGAACTCTATGCGCCGCATGGCGTGCGCGGCTTTCTCGCCGGCAACACCGGGGCGGCAATGGGCGGCTGGTTTCGCAAGCCGGTCGAATCGCTTGCCGACGTCAGGGGGCTGCGCATCCGCGTCACCGGCCTTGGCGCGGAGGTCTACGATGCGATGGGCGCGACGCCGCTCGCCATTCCGCCAAGCGACGTGACCACGGCGCTGGAGCGCGGCGCGATCGACGCGGTGGAACTGCTGTCGCCCGTCAATGACGCTCCGCTCGGCCTGCATCGCCACGCCAGATATTATTATATGCCGGGCTTCAACAAGCCGAGCGGTCCGGCGGAGGCGTTGATTTCGCGCAAGGCGTTCGATGCGCTGCCGGCGGACCTGCGCGCCATTGTCACGATCGCCTGCGCGGCGGAGCATTCGACCGGGCTGGCGGAGGCGTTCGCGCTGAACGCGGAGGCGATGACCGGGCTGGTGCGCGACGGCGCGCAATTGATGACCTTCCCGACCGGGATCGTCGCCGCGGCGCGCAAGGCGGCCGAGGCCGTGCTCGACCGCAAGGCGGCGACGAGCCCGCTCTGCGCGCGCATTGTCGCCTCCTATCGCGAAGCGATGGCCGCAGGGCGCAACTGGGGCCGCGTCGAGCAACATATGGCGCAGAGTATCCGCGGCGCCTGAACAATTTGACGTAATTCCTCGCAAATAAGGCGCAGCAAATTCGCATCATCGGAATAAATAGATTTCAATTCGTCCATGACAGGACTGTCGGATGGAGATTCGATTATGCTCGATCCGTTTTATATTTTGGTCGATTCCTCTGACTGGCTGGCGCGCTTGCTGCCGAGCGGGGTCAGGGCGGCGCAATTGCGCATCAAGGACGCCGCGCCCGAAAAGTTGAAGGCGGAAATCGAACGCGCCTCGGCGCTCTGCGACCGCCATGGCGCGCAGCTCGTCATCAACGATCATTGGCAAGAGGCGATGGACGCCGGCTGCGACTACGTCCATCTTGGCCAGGAAGATCTCGATCACGCCGACATGCCGGCCCTGCGCCGCGCCGGCGTGCGATATGGCGTCAGCACCCACAATCATGAGGAGTTGGACCGCGCCCTGTCGCTCGAACCGGATTATATCGCCTTCGGTCCGATCTACGATACCGTCGGGAAAGATCTGCCGTTCGCGCCGCAGGGGATGGAGCGCCTGAAGCTCTGGCGCGAGCTGGCTGGCGGCTATCCGCTCGTCGCCATCGGCGGCATTACGCTGGAGCGCGCGCCCGACCTGCTGAAGGCCGGCGCCGACAGCGTCGCGGTCATTTCCGACGTGCTTGCCGCGCCGGACCCGGAAGCGCGGGCGCGGGCCTTCATCGAGGCGACGCGCGAATTTGCGTAAGCCGCGACGGAGATCGATCCTTCGGCAAGAAAGGTGTAGAAAGCCGCCAGGACAAACCCGCCCTCCGCGAGCCCTTCCATGTCAACCAAGCCCGCCGTCATCGCCGCCGTCACCGCCTCCGACCGCGCTTCGGCCGGAGTCTACAAGGACGAGAGCGGGCCAGCGATCGAGGCTTATCTCAGGCGCGCGCTGACCACGCCGTTCACGCTTCTGCGCCGCGTCATTCCCGACGGGTTCGAGAGCGTGCGCGACACGCTGATCGACCTCGCCGACAATCATCGCTGCGACCTCATCGTCACCACCGGCGGCACGGGGCCGTCCCCGCGCGATCTGACGCCCGAGGCGACGCTGGCCGCCGCGCCGCGCGAATTGCCGGGCTTCGGCGAATTGATGCGGCAGGTCAGCCTCAACCAGACGCCGACCGCCATCCTGTCGCGGCAAGTCGCGGCCCATCGCGGCGCATGCCTTGTCATCAACCTGCCGGGCAAGCCGCAGGCGATCGAGATGTGCCTCGACGCGGTCTTTCCCGCCGTGCCCTATTGCCTCGATCTCATCGGCGCGGCGCGGCTGGAGACCGACCCCGCCGTGCTGAAGGCCTTCCGTCCGAAAGGCGCGTAACCGCCGGCGCCGCTTTTCGCGCCACGCGCCGCATCCGGCGGCAATCGTGACGGCGCGGGGCGCGGCAAACGGCTGAAACGCATGGCATGTCGCTTGCAGCGGCGCCGGCTCACGCATGACAGGAGCCGACGATGACGCGCGACCAACTGACGGAAAAGATTCTCGATATCAAACGCGAGCGCGGCTGGAGCTGGAAACACATTCACGCCGGCATCGGCGGCATGTCGCCGATCCTGATCACGGCGGCCCTGCTCGGGCAGATGCGACTGCCGAAGGCGCTGGCGGCCCGGGCCGGCGCGCTGTTCGGCCTGTCCATGACGGAAATCGCGCTGCTGAACGAACCGCCCTATCGCGGTTCGATTCCCGCCCTGCCGCCGACCGACCCGCTGATCTATCGCTTCCACGAACTCGTGCTTGTCTATGGCACGACATTCAAGGAGCTGATTCAGGAAGAGTTCGGCGACGGCATCATGTCCGCGATCGACTTCGACATGACGATCGAACGACAGCCCGACCCGAAGGGCGACCGCGTCAAATTGTCCATGTCCGGCAAATTCCTGCCCTACAAGTATTACGGGGCCGAGGACGACGTTCCCGCCGCAGGCTACAAGGAGGCCTGACGGCCTCCCGTCCCATTCGGCGTCGCCGTCATTTCAGGAGCGGTTCCCGTGTCCATTTTCGCCGCCATTCATCACGTCACGCATTACCGCTACGACCGCGACGTCGCGCTCGGGCCGCAGATCATTCGCCTGCGGCCCGCGCCGCATTGCCGCACGCGGACGCCAGGCTATGCGCTGAAGGTTCTGCCCGCGAATCATTTCATCAACTGGCAGCAAGACCCGCATGGCAACTGGCTGGCGCGTTTCGTCTTCCCGGAAAAGACGCGCGAGTTCCGCATTGAGGTCGATCTGACCGCCGAACTCGCCGTCTACAACCCGTTCGATTTTTTCGTCGAGCCCTATGCCGAGAAATTTCCCTTCGCCTATGCTCCGGACCTGCGCGAGGAATTGCTGCCTTATCTCGCCGGCGAGCCCGTCGGTCCGCATCTGCAAAGCTTCCTGGACAGTCTCGACCACACGGAGCGCGGCATCGTCGATTTTCTCGTCGACATGAATTTCCGGCTGCATCAGGCCATACGATACGTCATCCGCATGGAGCCGGGCGTGCAGGAGCCCGAAGAGACGCTGGAGCTGGCGTCCGGCTCGTGCCGCGACTCGGCCTGGGTTCTGGTGCGGGCCGCCCGCGCGCTTGGCCTTGCGGCCCGCTTCGTGTCCGGCTACCTGATCCAGTTGAAGCCCGACCTCGAAGCGCTCGACGGGCCTTCGGGGACGGACCACGATTTCACTGACCTGCACGCCTGGGCGGAAATCTATATTCCCGGCGCCGGCTGGATCGGTCTTGACGCGACGTCCGGTCTGCTCTGCGGCGAAGGCCATCTGCCGCTCTGCGCGACGCCGCATTATCGCTCGGCCGCGCCCATCACCGGCCTGGTCGATTACGCCGAAACCGATTTCCATTTCGAGATGAGGGTGACGCGCGTCGCCGAAAAGCCGCGCATCACCGCGCCCTTCTCCGACGAGGCGTGGCGGGCGCTCGACGCGCTGGGCCTCAAGGTCGACGCCGACCTCGACGCCAACGACGTGCGGTTGACCATGGGCGGCGAGCCGACCTTCGTCTCCATCGACGATTTCGAATCGCCGGAGTGGAACACCGAGGCCGTCGGCCCGACCAAGCGTCAGCGCGCCGACACGCTCATCCGCCGTCTGCGCGAGCGCTTCGCGCCCGGCGGCATGCTGCATTACGGCCAGGGCAAATGGTATCCGGGCGAGAGCCTGCCGCGCTGGGCCTTCGCGCTTTATTGGCGCAAGGACGGCAAGCCGATCTGGAGCGACGCCGCGCTCATCGCCAACGAGGCCGGGCAGCGCGTCGCCGACGCCCCGCAAGCCGAGGCCCTGGCCATCGGCATCGCCCAACGCCTCGGCGTCGGGACCGAATGCGTCGCCGCCGCCTATGAAGACCCGGCGCATTTCATCCTCAAGGAAAGCAGCCTGCCCGACAATGTCGATCCGCTCGATTCGAAGATCGAAAACCCGGAGGAACGCGCCCGTCTGATGCGCGTTTTCAACCGCGGGCTGACGAGGCCCTCGGGCTATGTGCTGCCGATCCAGCGCTGGAACGCGCCGGCGGCGCGGAACAGCCGCTGGCGCTCCGAGCGCTGGAAGCTGCGGCGCGGCGCCCTGTTCCTCGCCCCCGGCGACAGTCCAGTCGGCTTCCGCCTGCCCCTCGGCTCGCTGCCCTGGACGCCGCCGGCCTCCTACCCCTACATCCACAATCAGGACACGCTGGAGGAGCGGGGACCGCTGCCCGACCCTGTCGTCCTGCGCGAGCAGATGACCCTGGGCGCCGCTGTTTCGACCGATGCGCCCGGGCGCCAGACCCTCAACGAACAGACGGCCGTCGAGGGCGCGGTGCGCACGGCGATGACCGTCGAGCCGCGCGACGGCGTGCTCTGCGTCTTCATGCCGCCGACGAGCAAGCTCGACGATTATCTCGAACTGCTCGCCGCCATCGAGGAGACGGCGCGGGCCAACAACACGCCGGTGCATATCGAAGGCTACGAGCCGCCGGTCGACCCGCGTCTGAACGTGATCAAGGTGACGCCCGACCCGGGCGTGATCGAGGTCAACATTCATCCCGCCGCGTCATGGCCGCAGGCGGTCGCCACGACCCGGGCCATCTATGAGGAGGCGCGCCAGGCGCGCCTTGGCGCCGACAAGTTCATGACCGACGGCCGGCATACCGGCACGGGCGGCGGCAACCATGTCGTCATGGGCGGCGCCACGCCGGCCGATTCGCCCTTCCTGCGCCGGCCCGACCTGCTGAAGAGCCTCGTGCTCTACTGGCAGCGCCATCCCTCGCTGTCCTATCTGTTCTCCGGCCTGTTCATCGGCCCGACGAGCCAGGCGCCGCGCATCGACGAGGCGCGCCACGACGGGCTCTACGAACTCGAGATCGCGCTGGCGAGCGTGCCCGGCCCGGAGGCGCCGCGTCCGCCGCTGTGGCTCGTCGACCGGCTGCTGCGCAACCTGCTGGTCGACGTCACCGGCAACACCCATCGCTCGGAAATCTGCATCGACAAGCTCTATTCGCCGGACGGGCCGACGGGGCGGCTGGGGCTGATCGAATTCCGCTCGTTCGAGATGCCGCCGGACGCGCGGATGAGCCTCGCCCAGCAATTGCTGCTGCGCGCGCTCGTGGCCTGGTTCTGGCGCGAGCCGCAGCAGGGCGGCCTGGTGCGCTGGGGCACGGCGCTGCACGACCGCTTCATGCTGCCGCACTTCGTCCAGGAGGATTTTCTCGGCGTTCTGGCTGATCTCGGGCGAGCCGGCTACGCCTTTGATCCGGTGTGGTTCGAGGCGCAGCGCGAATTCCGCTTTCCGTTCTATGGCGCGGTGTCGCGAGGCGGCGTCGACATCGAAATCCGGCAGGCGCTGGAGCCGTGGCATGTCATGGGCGAGGAAGGCGCGATCGGCGGCACCGTGCGCTATGTCGATTCCTCGGTGGAGCGCCTGCAGGTCAAGGCGAGCGGCCTTGTCGCCGGCCGGCACACGCTAACCTGCAACGGCCGCCCCCTGCCGATGACCGCGACCGGCGTGTCGGGCGAAGCGGTCGCCGGCGTGCGATTCAAGGCGTGGCAACCGTCCTCCGGGCTGCATCCGACGATTCCCGCGCACGCGCCGCTGACCTTCGACGTGCTTGACGGCTGGACCAAACGCTCGCTCGGCGGCTGCGTCTACCATGTCGCCCATCCGGGCGGTCGCAATTACGAGACCTTCCCTGTAAATTCCTACGAGGCGGAAGCGCGAAGGCTGGCGCGGTTCCAGGATCACGGCCACACGCCGGGTTTCTGCGCAGCGCCGGGCGTGGAGAAGGCGAGCGAATTCCCGCTCACCCTCGATCTGCGCCGTCCGCCCGATTTGTGAGCACGCATGAAACTGTCCGCCGGCGCCTTCGATGAGACAAAGCAGCGCCGGCTGGCGGAGCTGACCGCCGGCTATCGACCCCTGCCCGGCATTCCCGACGAGTTTATCGGCGCCGACGGCCGGCCGCGCGCCCATTGGCTGCGCTTTCTCGATCCTCTGAGCGAGCTGCATCCCGATGCGATCGAGCAGAGCTTCGCTGTCGCCGACCGGCACATTCTCGACACCGGCGCGACCTATCGCGTCTCCGGCGAGACGCAGGACCGCGACTGGCCTCTCGGCAAACTTCCGATGTTGATCAGCGCCGGGGAATGGCGCGACATCGCCGACGGCGTGTCGCAGCGCGCGCGGCTGATCGAGACAACGCTGGACGATATCTATGGCGCGGGCGATCTGGTGCGCTCCGGCGCGCTGCCGGCCGCGCTCGTCGCCGGCAGTCCGGATTATCTGCGGCCGATGCAGGGCGTCGCGCCGCCGGGCGGGCGGCGACTGCATCTTTACGCCGCCGATCTGGGTCGTGGCCCGGATGGGCGCTGGTGGGTGTTGGGCGACCGCGCCCAGGCGCCCTCGGGCGCGGGCTACGCGCTGGTCAACCGGATCGTGCTGTCGCGCGCGTTTCCGGCGCTCTACCGTCACATGAACGTCGAGCGGCTGGCTCCGTTCTTCGAGGCGTTTCGCGCCGGGCTTGCCGCCGCCGCCGAACGGTCCGATCCACGCATCTGCCTGTATACGCCAGGTCTTTGGTCCGACACCTATTTCGAACAGGCGTGGCTGGCGCGCTATCTCGGCTTCCTGCTGGTCGAGGGCGGCGATCTCGTGATGCGCGACGGACAGGTGCATATCCGCACCATCGACGGATTGAAGCGCGCCGATGTGTTATGGCGGCGCGTCGACGCCGATTTCGCCGATCCGCTGGAGCTGAACGCCGCTTCGCAGCTCGGTGTGCCTGGCCTTGTCGAGGCGTTGCGCAAGGGCGGCGTCGTGGTCGCCAACGCCCTCGGGGCGGGCCTCGCGGAGGCGCCGGCGTTGATGAGCTTTCTGCCCGGTCTGGCGCAGCGCCTCCTCGGCGAAGACCTGCTTCTGCCCAATATCGCCACATGGTGGTGCGGACAGAAACGCGAACGCGACGACGTGATCGACCATCTCGACCGCATGGCGGTGGCGAGCGCGTTCGGCCGCGCCATTCCCGGCGCGGGGCCTGGCCGTTCGGTTCTCGGCGCCGACCTGCATCCGGCCGAGAGGGCGCGACTGATCGAGGCGATCCGCGCGCGTGGCGTCGATTTCGTCGGGCAGGAGGTGGTCAGCCTGTCGACGACGCCGATTTGGGACGACGGCCGGTTCAAACCGCGGCCCTTCGTGCTGCGTGTTTACGCGACGCCAACCCCGGAGGGCTGGCGCGTCATGTCGGGAGGCTTCTGTCGCGTCTCGGACCGGCTCGACGCGCGCGCCGTGACGATGGGCGAGGGCGTTCGCGCGGCTGATGTCTGGGTGGTCGGCGATGCCCCCGTCTCGCATGCGAGTCTGATGCCGGCGCGCGAGGACGCGCCGATCCGGCGCGTTATGGGCACGCTGCCGAGCCGGGCCGCCGACAATATGTTCTGGCTTGGACGCTACCTCGAGCGCGCCGAGGCGACGTTGCGCCTGGTGCGGGCGCTCGCCGGCCGCAAAATCGACGACGGCGCCCTGCGCGAGGACGCATTCGAATCGGCGAGCCGCATCGTCGGGCTGCTGATCGCGTGGGGGGCGCTGCCGGAGAAGGTCGAGTTGAAGCCGGGCGCCGGTTTCGCCGCCATGGCGCTGAGCGATACGGGACGCTACGGTTCAGCGCGAAACCTCGCCGACGAGGCGCGGCGCATCGCCGGCGCGCTGCGCGAGCGCCTGTCCTCCGACATCTGGCGCATCTTCGATTTTCTCGATCAGCAGGTTCGGACCGGCGGCGGCGGGCGGCTGAGCGATTCCGAGGCGCAGACGCGCGCCGAAGCCGCCCTGCGCGCCATGGCGGCGATTTCGGGCCTGTCGCAGGAGAATATGAACCGCGCCGCCGGCTGGCGCTTTCTCGACATGGGGCGGCGCATCGAGCGCGCCATCGTCACCTGCCGTTTCGCCCGGCATTTCGCCGAGACGGCGGAGCGGCCGGACGATCTTGAAACACTGCTTGATCTGACGGATTCGCAGATCACCTATCGCGCCCGCTATCTGGGCGGACTGGCGCTGGCCCCGGTGCGCGATCTGGCGCTGCTGGACCCGTACAATCCGCGTTCCGTCGCCTTCCAGGCCGAGCGCATCGGCGAACATCTCGCCAGCCTGCCGCCGCTCGTCGGCGACGGGATGATGGAAGAGCCGTTGCGTCTGCAGACGCGGATCGCCGCCGAAATGTCGACGATTTCGGCGAAGGCGCTGGAGAACCGCGGCGTTCTCGCCTTCGAACAGAATCTGTCGAGCCTCGCAGAAGCGATCGCCGCGCGCTATTTCCAGCACGGACCGAACGCCGCCCGCGTCGGCCGGAAAGCGGGGCTGGCGTGATTTACGATATTCGCCACGTCACCGCCTATAGCTATGCGAGCGAGGTTTCCTACGCCCATTGCGCGCTGCGGCTGACGCCGCGCGAGGAACCCGGGCAGCGCGTCGAATCGAGCGAATTGCGAATCGCGCCCCGGGCGGCGCGGCTGGAGCCGCAAACCTGCTTCTTCGGCAATCGTGTCGTCATGGCGACCATCACCGCGCCGCATCGCGCCTTGCGGATCGAGGCGCGCGCCCGCGTCTGCGTCTCGCGACCGCCGCCGCCCGCGCCCGCCGCCACGCCGGCGTGGGAAGAGCTGCGCGAGACGGCTTTCGCCAGCGCGAGTCTGGCCGCCGAGTCGCCGGCGCATGTGCTGCATCCCAGCAGGCTCGCGCCTTTGCACGGGCCGGCGACGGATTATGCGCGCGCCAGCTTTCCGCCCGGACGACCGGCGCTGGAAGCGGCGCTCGAACTGACGCGGCGCATCCGCGCCGATTTCATCTACGATCCCGAGGCGACGCAGGTGACGACGCCGCTCGGCGAGGCCTTCGCGGCCCGGCGCGGCGTCTGTCAGGATTTCGCCCATGTCATGATCGCGGCGTTGCGCGGCCTCGGCCTGCCGGCGGGCTATGTCAGCGGCTATCTGCGGACAATCCCGCCGCCGGGCAAGCCGCGTCTCGAAGGCGCGGACGCCAGCCACGCCTGGGCATCGCTGTGGTGCGGACCGGAGGTCGGCTATGTCGGCCTCGATCCGACCAACGGCGTCATCGTCGGCAACGACCATGTGACGCTCGCCGTCGGGCGCGATTACGCCGATGTGGCGCCCGTTGGCGGCGTGCTGCTCGGCTTCGGCGATCAGCGCATCGATGTCGCCGTCGACGTGATCCCGGTCGGCTGAACGTCGCGGGACGGGCCCCCGCGCGCCGCGCGCGGACGGTTGGCCCAGAGCGCGAGGAGGGCGAGGGCGACGGGGGCCAGCGCCAATGTCGAACCGAACAGCGCGATCATCATCGCCAGCGACCACAGCAGCGCCAGCAGATGCTCCATGGCGCCGACGAGCCTGGATTGGGCGTGACGGCGCATGACGTCGCCGCGCTTGCCGGGCGCGGGATGCCAGAGATTGAGCAAGGCCGTCGAGATCGACGCGCAGATGCAGAACAGCAACGTCCAGGCGGCGATCTCGGGCGCGGCGAAGGCCATGCCGGTCAGGGGAATCGCGACAAACAGAGCGATGGGCGCCGCGATCGCCTCGATCTTGCGGCGCTCGACGGCCGCGCGGGTCACCGGCGCAGAGGCGAGAAAATCGGGCGCGTCCTCGCTCGACACGGCGAGCCAGGCGAGCGAGGCGGAAACCTGTGATGAGATGACCACCAGCGCCGGCGCGATGGCCAGCGACAGCGAGCCCTGCGGCCCGAGGCTCTGCCAGATGACGACGCTGACCGGCGCCGTATAGATGATCTGCAGCATCACCTGCGACAGGAGCCAGGGATCGCGTGACAACAGACGCCATTCCTTGCGGCGCAGGGCGACGCCGACGCCGGCGCGAAAGCGGCGGCTGCGGCCGGCGCCGGCCGGCGCCCCTTCCGGCTGGGGCGCGCCGGCGGCGAGGATGGCGGCGCGGCCGAGCCGCGCGCCCAACCCCAGCGCGACGGCGACGAACAGCGCCAACGACACGCCCATCCAGAGCGCCAGAGAATCCGGCTCGCCGGCGAAGGCGCGCACGGGCAGCCAGAGCCAGCCGGAATGGTCGAACAGACTGCCCGCCGGGGGATTGGCGGCCATATCGAACAGCCAGCGCCGCGTTTCCGGCGCGACGATGTTGATCGCCTGCAGGCCGAGGGCGAAAGCCGCGCCGACGAGCGTGGCCACGACCTGCGCGACGAGCCGCATGCGGCGCGGGCCGATCAGCGTCGTCAGCGCCAGCGTCAATGTCAGTCCCAGCGCGGCGCCGAACAGGCCGGCGGCGACAAGCGCCGGGTAGACCGCCAGCCAATGCGCGCCGCCGAACACGGCGTTCATATTGGCGACGGGCAGCACGAACACCGCGACCGAACCAATGGACTCCACCGCGATGGAAATGGCGCGGGCGGCGAAAATCACGCGTGGCGCGATCGGCGAAGCCTGCAGCAAGTCAAGATCGCCGCGCGTATAGAGCGCGCGCGTCGCGTTGGTGAGCGCCTGCGACACAATCCAAGGCAACACGATCAACAGACCGGCGGCGATGGCGGGATAGAGCATCTCGCCGGCCCCGTCGCGGGCGGCGAACCAGCGCGACGCCGGCCAGGCGAGCAAATGAAAACAGCCGAAGGCGGCGACGAGCACAAGGCCGGCGCGCGGCGCGCTCATGCTTTTGAACATGCCGAGCAGGCGGCGCCAGGACAGCCTCAGGTCGTGCGCGACAAGCCAGAGCAGGTCGCGGCCGGCGGCGCTCATGCCGCCTCCCGCGTCAGGCGCAGGAAAACGTCCTCGAGCGTCGAGCGCGAGGGACCGGCCTGCGCCTGCAACTCGGCCAGCGTGCCCTCCGCGATCAGCCGGCCATCTCGGATGATGCCGATGCGGTCGGCAAGCTTCTCGGCCACTTCGAGAATATGCGTCGTCAGCACGATCGAGGCGCCGGCCTGCACGCGCTCGACCAGCAGATCCTTCACCTGGCGGGCGATGGCGGCGTCGAGCCCGGTCAGCGGTTCGTCAAGCAGCATGAGCTTTGGAGCATGAATGAGCGCGCCGGCGAGCGCGGTCTTCTGCTTCATGCCGCGCGAAAAGCCCTCGCACCGCCGGTTGCGGCTCTCCCACAATTCCAGCCGGCGCAGGAGGCTCTCGGCTTCAGGCTCCGCGATCTCCGGCGGCACGCTCCACAGGCCGGCGACGAATTCGAGATATTCCAGCGGCGTCAGCTTGTCATAGATCATCGGCTCGTCGGGCAGCCAGGCGACAACCTGCTTGGCGGCGACCGGCGCGGTGAGCGCATCGACTCCAAAAACCTCAACGCCGCCGGAATCCGGCGCAAGCAGACCGGCGATCATGCGCAGGGTCGTCGTCTTGCCGGCGCCGTTGGGCCCGAGAAGAGCGTAAAACTCGCCAGGGCGCACCGCGAGATCGAGCCCGTCGACCGCGGCCTTGCTGAAACTCTTGCGCAGCGCCGTGAGACGCAGGGCGGGGGGAACGGTGGACGGCGCCAACATCACAGACTCAACACAGCAACGCGCGCCGCCCGGACGCGAGCGCGCAACGCCCGATGCTGCCACGGCGATGTTGCCCGCGCGTTAATGCGCGGTCGCGTATTCACGCCTTGTCTCGCGGCGGCCCGACGTCGCGTCGACTCCCGACCGGCGCCGGCGAACAGGAGCCGGCATCAGCCTTTGTAGAGATCGCGGTAGGTCTCGCGCAGCACGTTCTTCTGCACCTTGCCCATGGCGTTGCGCGGCAGGTCGTCGACGAAGATCACCTTTTTCGGCAGTTTGAATTTGGCCAACCGATGTTCGAGCGCCTGGGCGACTTCGGCCTCATTCACGCTCGCGCCCTTTTCCCGCACGACGACGGCCGTGACGCCCTCGCCGAAATCACTGTGCGGAACGCCGATGACGGCGCTCTCGACCACGCCCGGCAGCGCGTCGATCTCGCTCTCCACTTCCTTCGGATAGACGTTGAAGCCGCCGGTGATCACAAGATCCTTGCCGCGCCCGACGATATGGACATAGCCGCGCGCATCGATCTTGCCGAGATCGCCGGTGATGAAGAAACCGTCGGGACGGAACGCTTCCGCCGTCTTCTGCGGATTGCGCCAATAGCCCTTGAAGACGTTGGAGCCCTTGACCTCAAGGACGCCGATGTCGTCGACGCCGAGGAGCTTGCCCGTCTCCGGATCGGCGACGCGCAGTTCGACGCCCGGCAGCGGGAAGCCGACCGTGCCGGCGATGCGGTCGCCGTCATAGGGGTTGGACGTGTTCATATTCGTCTCGGTCATGCCGTAGCGTTCGAGAATGGCGTGGCCGGTGCGCTCGCGCCATTCTCGATGCGTATCCGTGAGCAGGGGCGCCGAGCCCGAGACGAACAGGCGCATGTGCTTCGTCGCCTCGCGCGTCAGGCCGGGATGGGCGAGCAAGCGCGTGTAAAAGGTCGGAACGCCCATCATGGCGGTGGCGCGCGGCATGACGCGCAGGATCGCGTCGGGATCGAGCTTCGGCAGGAAGATCATCGAGCCGCCGGCGAACAGCATGACGTTGGTGGCCACGAACAGCCCATGCGTGTGATAGATCGGCAGGGCGTGGATGAGCACATCATCGGAGGTAAAACGCCAATAATCCTGAAGCGCGAGCGAATTCGAGGCCAGATTGTCGTGGCTGAGCATCGCGCCTTTCGAGCGCCCGGTGGTGCCGGACGTGTAGAGGATGGCGGCGAGATCGTCCGGCGCACGCCGGGCGTTGTCAAATTCGGGCGAAGCGGCCTGCGCCTTGTCAAAAAGCGAGCCCTCGCCGGAAGAATTGAGCGTCTCAACCGCGGCGGCATGTCTGGCGGCGCTGGCGCCGATGGCCTCGCGTCTGGCCGGATCGCAGATTACGAGCCTCGGCTCGGCGTCGCCAAGGAAATAGTCGATCTCTGCGACCGTATAGGCGGTGTTGAGCGGCAGGAAAATCGCGCCGGCTCGCACGCAGGCGAGATAGAGCACCAGCATGGCGGGCGATTTCTCGACCTGAACGGCGACGCGGTCGCCGACGCCGACGCCAAGGTCGCGCAGCGCGTTGGCGTAGCGGGCCGACTGCTCCAGGAGCCCGGCGTAGCTGAGCGTTCGCCCGTCAAGCGTTTCGATGAAGGTTTTCGTCGGGTCGGGAATGCGCGCGGCGATCTGATCGAAGAGATGGTTTGGCATCGCCGCACTCCGGGACATGAACCGGAGCATGGGGTAACCCGTCGCGCGCGGTTGAGGCAAGACCATGGCGCGCCACACCGAAAACACGAACGCCGCCTGTCGGAAGACAGGCGGCGTTTATTTCCTATGAAGGGGTTTCATTCTGTTAGCAGGCCTGGCGGCGACCTACTCTCCCGTGCCTTGAGGCAAAGTACCATTGGGGCTGACGCATTTGACGGCCGAGTTCGGGATGGGATCGGGTCTGGTTTCGTCGCGGGGCC